>Ga0169931_10000672_pt1 | contig 56661 bp, 57 predicted proteins | sample Kivu_15m_20L_FD_129675 | JGI IMG/M metagenome (GOLD analysis project Ga0169931, IMG submission 129675) | Freshwater microbial communities from Lake Kivu, Western Province, Rwanda to study Microbial Dark Matter (Phase II) - Kivu_15m_20L... | ecosystem: Environmental > Aquatic > Freshwater > Lake...
GGAATGACGTCGACGGTTCCCTCGGGCACGCCGGGGAACTGGTCGAGCAGACCTCGCGCGTACGAGACGATGACCGGTTCGGCCATGCGGAAGCCGCGGATCCAACCCGGCGACGGCTCGGCGAGAGCGGACTCGATGATCGAGGGTCGCACGATGCTCACCGGCACCGGGCCTTTCGACTCGGTGAGAGCTTGTTCGCCGAGGGCCTTCGTGAACGCGTAGGCGTCGGGCCATCCGACGCTGGCCGCACGGGTGCGACCGGCCTCGACCAGTCGATCCTTCACCCACTTCTCGCGCAGTTGCTCGGTCTTTTCGGCCAGTGCCGGCGCTCCGGCGGCGCCGAGTTCGGCGCGAGCCTGCGTGCGGAAACGCGCGAGGTTCTCGGGCTGGCGACTGGCGGCCTCGGCGTCTCCGCGCAAGCGACGTGCCGCTGACACCTCGGTGCGCCAGTTCAATCCGATGTCGAAGGGACCGGCGCTCACCAGTTCTTCGGGAGCGGTGCCACGGCGGTTGCCCGCGACGTAACAGGTGCTGACCGCCACCAGATGGGGGAACGTTCCGTCGGCGCGCGGACCGTGCTCGTTCAGCAGATTCGCAATGCGCGTCGGACCGAGCAGGTTCACCTCGACGGCGCTGTCGAGCGGGGAGTCGAACGACACACTGGCGGCCGAGTGAATGATGACGTCGCAGGATGCGAACGTGGCGCGGTCGGTCTCGTTCAAGCCCAGACCGTCGGTGCCCACGTCGCCGGCCACCACCGACAGGCGACGCGCCATCGTGGCGTCGAAGTCCGCGCCCAACTCGGCGCGCAGTCGATTGAATGCGTTGTTCTTCAGGATCTCCTTGCGGACACGATCGGCCGCCGAGGTGCGACGACCGTTGCGCACGAGAACCACCACGTCGCATCCGGGCACGCTGCGCAGAAGGCGCTCGACGAGTGCCGTGCCCACGAAACCGGTGGCGCCGGTGACGGCGATGCGTTGTCCGGACAGGCGGTCGGCGATCACGCGCCCATTGAAGCACAATTCTCTACCAAATGGTAGAGAAAGGTCACGGATTTTGGTAGGAAGTGCTCCATGGCTCGTCGGACCCGTCAAACGATCCTGGATGTGGCGGGGAATCTGTTCGGAAATCGGGGTTTCGACGCGGTCAGCCTGGACCAGATCGCCGCCGAGGTGGGGGTGGCCAAACAAACCGTTCTGTATTGGTTCTCGACCAAGGACGAATTGGTCCAAGAGGTGCTGGCCGAGACCGCGGTGGAGTTGACCGTGGTGGTGGAAGCGGCCATCCGTTCGGCACCCGACGACCCCCTCGATCGCATGGAGGCGGTGGTCAAGGCGGTGTTCCGACCGGCGGTACGTCGTCCGTCGTTGCTCGGTCTGGTGCGCGAGATCAGTCGCCTGCCATCGGAGTCGTCGGAACGATTGACGGACTCACTGCGACCCCTCGTCGAACGGGCGATGAATTGGATGAAGGCCGAGATGGATGCGGGTCGATTGCGTCGCGCCGATCCCGGCTTGATCGTGGCCCTCGCCTACGCCACCGTCACGGGGATCGCCACCGAGCCCGAGGCGTTGCGGGTCGTCGGCTGGAACGCCGACATCGCCGGTCTTCGTCGTCTGCGCGACGAACTCGTGGATTTCCTGCGCGCCGCGCTCGCGCCACGTTGAGGCTCGGGAGATGATCAGCGCGCGGTGTTGCGTCGTCGACGTGAGTGGCGTTCGACGGCCAGATTCACCAGACGATCGACGAGTTCGGGGTACGAGACACCCGAGGCTTGCCAGAGTTTGGGATACATGGAGATCGGCGTGAACCCCGGCATGGTGTTCACCTCGTTGCACAGGAAGCCACGGCCCTCGGGCTCGTAGAAGAAGTCCACGCGGGCGAGACCTTCGCAACGCAACGCGGCGAACACGCGCAACGCGAGTGCGCGCACCTCCGCGCCGCGCACGTCGTCGAGGTCGGCCGGGATCACCAGGCTCGCCCCGTCGGTGACGTACTTGTCCTCGTAGTCGTAGAAGTCGTTGCCCGGGATGATCTCGCCGGCCACGCTCGCTTCGGGGTCGATGTTGCCGAGCACCGCCACCTCGATCTCGCGACCGACGATGGCCTCCTCGCACACGATCCATTCGTCGTAGGCGAGGGCGGTCCGCGCCGCGACGGCGAACTCCTCGATCGTGGACACTTTGGCCACGCCCACCGAGGAGCCCATGTTCGCGGGTTTCACGAACAGCGGCAGACCGAGAGACGTGGCGACCTCCTCGAGGCGGGACGGGGACACCTCGTGCTCGCGAAGCGCCACGAACCGGGGCTGCGGGATGCCGAACGACGACAGCACGCTCTTCGCCATGGCCTTGTCCATGCCCACGGCGGAGCCGAGCACGCCGGTGCCGACGTACGGTAAGTCGAGCAATTCGAGCAAACCCTGAATGGTCCCGTCCTCGCCGAGCGGACCGTGCAACAGGGGCATCACGACGACGGGTCCGGTGGAGCCCGCAGCCTGAAGCACCGGGGCGGAGGAAACCTCGCGGCCGATGGCGTCGAGTCGGGCGGGCAGTTCGTCGGGTCCGCGATCGAGCGCCGCCATGGCTGCTTCGGCGAGGTGCCAACCTCCACCGCGATCGATTCCGATGGCGAGGACGTTGTAGCGGTCGCGGTCGACGGCCCGCAGAACGTGAGCGGCGGTGACGCAGCTGACGTCGTGCTCGGCGGATTGCCCCCCGAAGACGACGATCAACGTCGTGCGCGCGGTGCCCGCTCCCGAATCGTCCACGTCCCGAACATACAGGTCGGTCGGGGGTGGGGCGTGAGCACTACGATCGACCTCGTATGTCCTCCGAACGCAACATCACCCACGATGCCCGTTTCTTGACCCATCACGCCCTGCGCATCAAGGGCTTCGCCAAGAGCGAGACCCTGGCCGAGATGACCGCGCTCGAGCACGCCGAGATCGAGCGGCATCTGGCCGACCTCGCGGCCGCGGAATGGGCCATGTTCCGTGAGGCGCGCTCGTTGTGGCAGTTGACCCCGACGGGCAAGGCCGAGCATCCCAAGGTGTTGGCCGCCGACGTCGCCGCGGTCGATCTCGGTGCGATGAAACCGCACTATCACGAGTTCCTCGAGTTGAACACCGCCTTCAAGACGCTGTGCGGAGACTGGCAGTTGCGCGACGGTGCGCCCAACGACCACTCCGACGCGTCCTACGACAAGAAGGTCGTGAAACGCTTGGTGGACCTGCACGGGGACGCGGCACCGGTGGTGACGAACATGAGTGTCATTCTCGGACGGCTGTCGCCGTACGTGCCGCGACTGGCCGGCACGTGCGAGGCGGTCGTCGCGGGGCAGACGAACATGTTCACGGGGGTCATGTGCGGTTCGTTCCACGACGTCTGGATGGAACTGCACGAGGACCTGATCCTCTCCCAGGGCATCGATCGTGCGGCGGAAGGTTCCTTCTGATGGCTCGCTTCGGACGCGTGATCACCGCCATGGTGACGCCCTTCAAAGACGACGGTTCGCTCGATCTCGACGGTGCGCGCACCCTCGCCAAATGGCTCGAGGCCAACGGCAACGACGGTTTGGTGATCGCCGGCACCACCGGTGAAGCGCCGGTGCTCACCGACGACGAGCGGTTGAGTCTGTTCGCCGCGGTGATCGAGAGCGTCTCCATCCCTGTCATCGCGGGAACCGGCACCAACGACACCTTGCATTCGATTCACATGACCAAGGAGGCCACCAAACTCGGCGCCGCCGGGATCCTGGTGGTGTGCCCGTATTACAACCGTCCGCCTCAGGCGGGAATCGAGGCCCACGTTCGCGCGGTGGCGAACTCCACCGGCCTGCCGATCGTCGTGTACGACATCCCCGTGCGTTCGGGGCGCAAGATCAACACGCCCACGTTGCTGAAATTGGCCAACGAGGTGCCCAACGTGCTGGCTCTGAAGGACGCGGCCGGCAACCCGGCCGAGACCGCCAACGTCATCAATCAGGCTCCGGCGGGCTTCGAGGTGTACAGCGGCGACGATGGGCTGACTCTTCCGCTGATGGCCGTGGGCGCGGTCGGTGTCATCGGTGTGGCGACGCACTGGTCGGCCGTCGACCACCAGGAGATGTTCGCGAGATGGCACGCCGGAGACACGGCCGGAGCGCGGGCCGTGAATGCGCGACTGCTCGAGAGCTTCGCTTACGAGACCGGTGACGATTCACCGAATCCGATTCCGAGCAAGGTGATGATGAACATGCTCGAGGTGCCGGTCGGGCAGTGTCGCCTGCCCATGGGGCCGCCGGCCGATTTCGTCGCCGAACGGGCGAAGAAGGTGTGGGCGAATCTCCAGGCGGCGCGATCGAAGGGCATCTGATGCCGCATCCGGTGCGGGTGGTTTTCCTCGGGGGACTGGGCGAGATCGGTCGTAACTGCATGGTGATCGAGCAGGACGACAAACTGCTCCTCATCGATTGCGGGCTGATGTTCCCCGACGTCGACATGCACGGCATCGATCTGGTCCTGCCCGACTTCACCTGGTTGCGCGAGAACGCCGACCGGGTGGTGGGGTGCGTGGCCACGCACGGGCACGAGGACCACGTCGGGGCGTTGCAGTTCCTGTTGCGCGAGTTGTCGTTCCCGGTGTTCGGTTCGGCGGTCACGTTGGGACTGGCACGTAGCCGAATCGAGGAGGCCGGGTTGCTCGGTCGCACCGACCTGGTGGTGGTGCGAGACGGAGAACGTCGCATGATTGGCCCCTTCGACGTGGAGTTCATCCCCGTGACGCACTCAGTGCCCCACGCGTTCGCGGTGGCGGTTCACACTCCGCAAGGGGTCATCTTGCACTCGGGCGACTTCAAGCTCGATCTCACGCCCGTCGACGGGCGTCGCACCGATCTGGCCCGCATCGGCGCCATCGCCAGCACCGAGGGAGTGCGTTTGTTACTGTGCGACTCGACCAACGCCGAGGAGCACGGTCACGCGCCGAGCGAAACGAGCATCGGTGCCGTGTTGCGGGCCTTGTTCCACGAGCACCGTGATCGACGCATCATCACCGCGTCCTTCGCCAGCCACATTCATCGTGTTCAACAGATCATCGACGCCGCCGTGGACACCGGACGCAAAGTGGCCACCGTGGGTCGGTCGATGCAGAAGAACGTGCGCATGGCGCGCGACCTCGGGGTGTTGAGGGTTCCCGACGACACCCTGATCGACATCGAGCAAGCCGCCGATTTCCCACCGCACAAGGTGTGCGTGATCTCCACCGGCAGTCAGGGCGAGCCCATGTCGGCGCTGTCCTTGATGGCCCGTGGTGACAGCAAGTTGCTCAAGGTCGGTGAACACGACACGGTCATCCTGTCGAGCCACGCCATTCCGGGCAACGAGTTCAACGTGACGCGCGTGATCGACGGGCTGTTGCGCGCCGGAGCCGAGGTGGTGCATTCGGGAATCGCCGACGTTCACGCCACCGGACACGCCCAAGCCGACGAACTGAAGACCTACCTGTCCATCGTGAAGCCCGAGTGGTTCGTGCCGGTACACGGCGAGTACCGCCACCTGGTGGCGCACGCCAAGCTCGGCGAACTGATGGGCGTGCGTCGCGACCACATCTTGTTGTGCGAGGACGGTGACGTGCTGGAGTTGTCCGACGACGGCTTGATCGCCTCGGGCCGGGTGCCCGCGGGCATGTTGTACGTCGACGGCATCGTGGGCGACGTCGGACAAGGCGTGTTGCGCGATCGTCGGGTGCTCGCCGAGGAGGGCGTGGTGGTGGTGATCGTCACCGTGGACACCTCGACGGGCAAGGTGCTCACGGGTCCCGAGATCATCACCCGTGGTTGGGTGTACGCCCCCGAGGCCGAGGATCTGTTGGACGAGGCCTGCGACGCGGTGGCTACGGCGGTGGAGAAGGCCTTGGCCGAGGGCGTGCGCGATCCCGAGGGTTTGGAGAAGGACGTGCGCCGTGCGGCGGGCAAGTTCGTGTCGGAACGCACCAAGCGCCGACCGATGATCGTTCCCGTCGTCATGGAGGTCTGATCCCGTGCGACGCGCACGTCTGGTCGGGGTGTTGCTCGCGGTGTCCTGCTCGGTTCTGGCGGCCTGTGGCGGGGGTGGCGAGGGGTCGGCGACTCCGGCGTTGCGTGTCGATCTGATCGAGCCGGCGCTCGACGCGGTGGAGGAGACGCTCGGGGACTCCACGACCTACTTCGAGGTGAACGCCACGCCGTTGGTCGTCAACGTGTTCGTGGCCGTCGAGGGTGCCTCGGTCGTGCAATACATCTACGACGGCGAAGCTCTGGTCGGACCGTCGACCCCGGTGGAGGCCGGCGGGGTCACGTTCGTGCGCGGGATCGTGGACCTGAACGTCGACGAGGTGCTGGACGACGTTCTGAGAGAACTTCCCGAGAGCGAACCCACCATGTTCGTCGTCACCGGTGCGGGTGTCTCCGGGGCGGCCCTGCGGGTCGAGTACCGCGTGTTGATGCGCTCGTCTCGCGGTGGCGAGCTGGCGGTGGTGGTGGACGCGAACGGGTCCATCATCGGCACCGACGCGGAATAAGTCCTGCTCCGACGCGGTACGACCCCTGCGGGCGGCGCGGGGTATGCCCGAACACGTATCCCCCCGGTTGTTAGCGTTTCGCTTGATGGCCCGCACCAAACCCTCCGGATCCCGCAAGAAGACGGGGACCACGTCGAGTTCGCGTTCGGGCGCGGCCGTGGAGACCCCACCGTCGGGTTCCCGTCGTCAGTCGAACACCCGCGGCGAGGTGCGCGAGGCCCTGTCGGGGCGCGAACACGAGCTGTCGGCCATCGCCTTTTTCGTACTGGGCGTGCTCATCGGACTGGCGGTGTACGTGCGCCTCGCGGGTCCGGTCGGCCGCGGGACGGACACCGCTCTGGGCGCCATCATGGGTCTGGCCCGCTACGGATTGCCGTTGGTGTCGGTGGCCATCGGTGTGGCGCTGCTGCGGGGCGACGAAGCACCCAGCCGCATGAAGTTGGCGCTGGGCTGGGGTGCCATGGTGCTGGCGGCGCTCGGTCAGTTGCACATCGTGCGCGGCCCCGATGCCTTCACCGGAGTCGACGCGTTGGGTGGTGCAGGTGGTTGGGTCGGCGCCGCCGTCGGTCAGACACTGTCGTCGCTCATCGGGCCCATCGGAGCCTCGTTGGTGTTCGTGGCTCTGGCGCTCGGTTCGTTGCTCCTGATCACCAACATGGGACTCAAGGCCATGATCGACGCGGTCGGTTCGATGCTGTCGCGGTTGTTCGGGGGTATCGGGTCGAGTCTTCGCCAGGTGATGAACCCCGAACGTGAATCCGACGCGGTCGCCGGTGAGTCCGAGGAAGCGGAGTATTCCGGCGAAGGGGTGTACGACCCCTTCCTGGCCGACGACGACACCGCCGAATCCGAGGTTGCTGACGACGAGGTGGCCGACGACGACACCGCCGAATCCGAGGTCGCTGACGACGAGGTGGCCGACGACTCCGAGGAAGAAGTCGAAGCGCCGGCGGCCAAACCGGAGCGGCGTGAGCGCACGCCGCGAGCCGAAGCATCCGAGCCGCACACGCAGGGTCGACTCGACACCCCGGTGGCTCCGCCGAGCGAGTGGGTGCTACCGGCGGCGTCGTTGCTCAGCCGCTCGGGCAAGCAGGCCATCGACGACGCCGAGATCAGCGAGCGAGGACGTCTGCTGGAGGAATCCTTGCGGTCGCACGGTGTCGACGTCACGTTGAAGGGCCGCACCGTCGGCCCCACGGTCACCCGGTACGAACTCGAATTGCACCCCGGCGTGAAGGTGGCGCGGGTGACGAGCCTGCAAAAGGACATTGCCTACGCCATGGCCGCCACCGACGTGCGCATCCTGGCGCCGATTCCCGGCGAGTCGCTCATCGGCATCGAGGTGCCCAACCGGTCGCGGCAGTTGGTGTCGCTCGGCGACATCATGGCCTCGGCCGAGTCGAAACTGGCCACGCACCCGCTCGACGTGGCTTTGGGCAAGGACATCGCGGGTCGCTCGGTCTTCTTGAACCTGGCCACCACGCCCCACCTGCTCATCGCCGGCGCCACCGGTGCGGGAAAGTCGAGCGGCATCAACTGCATCATCACGTCGTTGTTGATGCGATCCACTCCCGATCAGGTGCGCATGATCCTGATCGACCCCAAGCAGGTGGAGATGGGTCAGTACGCGCGCCTTCCGCACTTGCTCACGCAACCGGTCACCAACCCGAAGAAGGCCGCCAACGCGTTGTCGTGGGCCGTGCGCGAGATGGAGCGTCGCTACGACCTGTTGTTCGAGATGGGGTATCGCGACATCACCGGCTACAACGCCGCCTTCGATCGCGGCGAAATCCAAGCGGAAAAGGGTGCCGACACGGTCGCCGAGCGCATGTATTTCATCGTGGTGGTGGTCGACGAGCTGAACGACCTCATGATGGTGGCGGCTCGTGACGTGGAAGAGAGCATCACCCGCATCGCGCAAAAGGCTCGTGCGGTGGGAATCCACCTCATCGTGGCCACCCAGCGTCCGTCGGTGAACGTCATCACCGGAGTCATCAAGGCCAACGTCCCCGCCCGCGCCGCGTACTCGGTGTCCAGTCAGACCGACAGCCGCGTCATTCTCGATCAGGTGGGTGCCGAGAAGCTGGTGGGCAGGGGCGACATGTTGTTGTTGCCGGGCAACTCGTCGGTGGCCCAGCGCATCCAAGGATGTTGGGTGGAAGAGGACGAGGTGCGCAAGGTGGTGGCCCATTGGCGCAAGCAGGCCCCCGAGGTGACCTACGTGAAGGGTGTCGAGGGCGACGAACCCGCCGCCGGCAGTCCGGCGGGAATGGCGATCACCGAGAGCTACAGCGACGACGATGACGACGAGACGTTGATGAAGGCGGCCATGGAACTGGTCGTGCGCAGCCAACTGGGCTCCACCTCGATGTTGCAGCGCAAGTTGAAGGTGGGCTTCGCCCGCGCCGGGCGCATCATGGACCTGCTGGAAGAGCGAGGCGTGGTCGGGCCGAGCGTGGGCAGCAAGGCCCGCGAGGTGCTCATGACGGTCGAGGAGTTCGAGGCGCTCGGCTGAAAACACGTTCGTGCCGGCATGGCATGATCGGGGCATGACAAACACCGGGGAATTCATCGAAGTCGCCGCGGGGCTGAAGTTCCCCGAAGGCCCGATCGCCATGGCGGACGGCAGCGTGGTGTTGGTGGAGATGTTCGGCCCGCGCATCACCCGCGTTCGTCCCGACGGTTCGAAAGAGACCGTCGCCGAGATCGTCGGTGGACCCAACGGAGCGGCCATCGGTCCCGATGGTGCCTTGTACCTGTGCAACAACGGGGGGAGTTTCACCGAGATCGACTTCGGCGGTCTGTCGTTCCCGGGACCGTTCGATTCGACGCGATACAGCGGTGGTCGGATCCAGCGCGTCGATCTGGCGACCGGCGCCGTGACGGACTTGTACACGTCGTGCGACGGTCATCCGTTGCGCTCTCCGAACGACCTGGTGTTCGACGAAGACGGGGGCTTCTACTTCACCGATCACGGCATCCGCGATCTCGTGGCCCGAACGAGCGACCTGTCGGGCATCTATTACGCCAAGGCCGACGGCTCATCGATCGTGGAGGTGGATTTCCCCGCGGAATCTCCCAACGGAATCGGATTGTCGCCCGACGGCAAGAAGATCTATTGGGCCGAGACCCACACCGGTCGCGTGTTCCAGCGCGACGTCGTGTCGCCCGGTGTGTTGTCGCCGACCATGCCCGGAGACACCAGCGTGGTGTTGTGCGGATTGCCCGGTTTGCAGTTGCTCGATTCGTTGGCGGTCGACGGTGCGGGCAACGTGTGCGTGGCGACTCTGGTGAACGGCGGCATCACCGTCATCGCACCCAACGGCGAGATCCTGCGACACATCGCCACCGGTGACTTGTTGACGACCAACATCTGCTTCGCCGCCGACGGCTCGAACACGGCATGGATCACCCTGTCGGGAACCGGGCGACTGGTGAAGATGGAATGGCCGTGGCCCGGCCTGCGCCTCGCCTACTCGGCGTGAGGCGACCGGTAGCCTGACCAGCGTGTCGGGTCAGCAGAAGCGCTTCTACGTCGAGACGCTCGGCTGTCCGAAGAACCAAGTGGACTCCGACAAGTTGATCGGAACCCTCCTGGCCGACGGCATGGTCGCGACCGATTCCGCCGAGTTGGCCGATTTGGTGGTGGTGAACACCTGTGCCTTCATCGACGAGGCACGGCGGGAGTCGATCGACACCATCTTGAGCCTCGACGAACGTCGACGGGACACGTCGCGTCTGGTGGTCACCGGCTGCATGGCCGAGCGCTACGGGGACGAACTGGCCGCGGAGTTGCCCGAAGTCGATTTGGTGGCCGGGTTCGGGGTTCCGGTTCACGAGCCCGCCGCGCGCAAACTGATCCCGGTGGGGAGTGCACCGGTTCCCTCGCTCGATCTCTTGAATCTGCCGCGCCCGAAGAGTTCGTCCCCGTGGGCCTACGTGAAGATCGCCGAGGGGTGCGACCGCTCGTGCGGCTTTTGTGCCATTCCGTCGTTCCGCGGACCGCAACGCAGTCGCGACGTCGACTCGATCCTGCGCGAGGTCGAGGAACTGCAGGCGCGCGAGATCGTCTTGATCGCCCAGGATCTGGCCAGCTACGGCAAGGACCGTCCCGACGAGCTCGGTGCGGGCTCCATCGTGCCGTTGGTGCGCGCGGTGAGCGAGCGAGTCGATCGGACCCGGTTGCTGTACCTGTATCCGAGCGACCTCACCGACGACCTGATCGACGTGATCCTTGACAGCGGGGTGCCGTACTTCGACTTGTCACTGCAGCACGTGAGCAAGCCCCTACTTCGGCGCATGCGACGCTGGGGCGACGGACGACGATTCCTGGATCGCATCGCCGACATTCGTCGCCGCGAACCGGAAGCGGCGTTTCGCAGCAACTTCATCGTCGGTTATCCCGGTGAGACCGAAGAAGATCACGACCAACTCCTCGATTTCGTCGCCGAGGCCCAACTGGATTGGTGCGGATTCTTCGCGTATTCGCCCGAGGAAGGCACCTACGCGTACGACCTCGATGGCGTGGTCCCCGAGGGTCTGATGCGCGATCGACTCGCGGAGCTGTCCGAGATGCAAGACGCCATCACCGCTCGCCGTCGCGACGACTTGGTCGGTCGTGGAATTCGAGTGTTGGTCGACGAAGCCGGTGTCGGTCGCAGCCACCGTGAGGCGCCCGAGATCGACGGTATCGTCGAGGTCCCCGACTCCTTGTCGGTCGGTGAAATCCACGACGTCACGGTGCGGTCCGCGATGGGGCCCGATCTCGTCGCCGACTGAATCGGCCGGTAACGGCACCGACGCGAAGTCGGTTTCGCCTGGTGCGATGTGGCACGATGAATGCGTGCCGGTCGACCCCAATGCCATCGCCACGTGGGCCAATGCGGTCACGGTGGGACGGATACTGGTGTCCCCACTGATGTTCGTCGTCATCCCGGACTCCTCGCGGGGGTCATGGGTGGCGTTGGCACTCTGGTTCGTCTTGTGCTCGAGCGACGGTATCGACGGATACCTCGCGCGTCGTCACGGTGCCACCCGATCGGGTGCCTTTCTCGATCCGTTGGCCGACAAAGTGTTGGTGTTGGGTGCCATGTTCGCCCTCGTCAGTCGGGACATCTACTGGATCGTGCCCGTGGCCATCATCGGTGCGCGCGAGGTGGCCATCAGCATGTACCGCGTGCTGGTGGGGGCCAAGGGCATCAGCGTTCCCGCCAGTCGCTTGGCCAAGTGGAAGACCCTCTTCCAGCAGCTGAGCGTGGCTTTCGCGATCGCGCCGCTCACGTCGGAGGACGCCACCTGGCTGTGGCTGTGGTTGTTGTGGATCTCGGTGACGTTCACCGTGGGAAGCGGTTTGCAATACACGTGGCGGGCGCATCGGCTTCGTGGGGCCACTCCGGCGACGGCGGGTTGACGTGCGTTGTTCCGTTATCGCCGTCGGAACCGAACTGCTGCTGGGGCAGATCGTCGACACCAATTCTTCGTGGATCGGTGAGCAGTTGGCGGCCAACGGAATCGACTCCCTCATCCAGGTGAAGGTGGGCGACAATCGTGCACGCATCGTGAACGTTCTGCGGTCCGCGTTGGCCGATGCCGACGCGGTGATCATGTGCGGTGGTCTCGGTCCGACGCACGACGACCTCACCCGCGAGGCCATCGCCGAGGTGATGGGCCAACCCCTGGAAATGCACGACGACGTCGCCGCCGTCATTCGTTCGATCTTCGAGTCCCGTGGTCGTCGCATGGCCGACAACAACCTGCAACAGGCCATGGTTCCCCGGGGGGCCACGGTGATCCATCAGACGCGCGGAACCGCACCGGGTCTCATCTGCCCGGTGGGGGACAAGGTGGTCTATGCGGTGCCCGGAGTGCCGCACGAGATGCACGACATGATGGATCGCGCGGTTCTCCCGGATCTTCGACGTCGCGGTGGCGACCCGTCGGTGATCGCCAGTCGCGTGATTCGCACGTGGGGCGAGAGCGAAAGTGGTTTGAACGAGCGTTTGAATCCGATCATCGCCGAACTGGAATCGTTGGGAAGTCCCACTCTGGCGTTCCTCGCCAGTGGTTGGGAGGGCATCAAGGTACGCCTCACCGCCAAGGGCTCGACGGCCGACGAAGCCCGCGCGACGTTGGATGCATGGGACGCGCGGGTGTGTGAATTGGTGGGTGAGGTGGTCTTCGGTCGCGACACCCAGACGATGGAGTCGGTGGTTCTCGACACACTGCGCGAACGCGGGTGGTCGCTCGGGCTGGCTGAGTCGGTCACCGGCGGTTTGGTGTCGGGACGTATCACGTCGGTGCCCGGAGCCAGCGAGGTGTTGCGCGGTTCGGTCGTCTCGTACGCGAGCGAGGTGAAGTTCGACCTGCTCGGTGTGCCTCGGGGTCCGGTGGTCAGCGAGCAGGCCGCCGTTGCCATGGCCGAGGGGGCTCGTCGGGTGCTCGGATCATCGGTCGGGTTGTCATTGACCGGAGTGGCCGGACCGAGCGAGCAGGACGGCCAACCCGTGGGCACGTTGTGGGTCGGGGTGGCGTTGCCCGATCGTGAGACCACGGCGACGATGCTGCGTCTGCCGGGTCAGCGAGACCAGATGCGCCAGATGGCGGTGATATCGGCACTCGACCTCCTGAGACGGCGACTTGCGGGTCGGTAGCCTGCGGGTGGATTGCCCTCGTAGCTCAGTTGGATAGAGCAACGGCCTTCTAATCCGTAGCGCGCACGTTCGAATCGTGCCGAGGGCGCCAGGTGCTGACAGGCGAAATCGCGATTGTCGTACCATCGTCGTATGCCCATCGCATTGCCACTGGCCGTCACCTTCGACTGTCGTCACCCCGTCGCACTAGCGGATTTCTGGTTGCGATTGGTTGGTGGAAGTCTGGAAGCAGAACCGCACGAAGAGGACTACGTCGTGATCGAGAACGTCCCCGTGCTCGGTTATCTCGGATTTCAGCAAGTGCCGGAGGACAAGGTCGTGAAGAATCGTGTGCACCTGGATCTGGACGTGGCCGACATCGAGGCCGCAGTGGTGGCCTCCACAGCGCTGGGTGCCGTCAGAGTCGGCATTCCGGTCGAGGAACCATGGAATTGGTTCCAAGTAATGCGAGACCCCGAGGGCAACGAGTTCTGCTTCATCCGTCGCAAAGAGGTCCTCGACCCATGATTCGCGTCGTGCCGAGGGCGCGAACAGTGTGAATTTCGGACTGTCCCGAGGGCGACTCGCTTGTCCAATCTCGTCGTGATGGTCGTACAATCTCGGTCTGTCCGAATACCGAGGTGTCGGGCGTCGACGGTGACGAAGCGAGGTTCGTGTGAAGTTCAAGAAGGGTGACACGGTCATCTACCCCCAGCACGGTGCGTGCAAGGTCATCGCGATCCGCAAGGAAGACCCGTTGAGCACCGGCAAGGCCCAGGACTATCTGATCCTCGAAGCCGTGATCGGCGAGATGCGCCTCATGGTGCCCATGGCCAAGGTGGACGACGTCGGTGTGCGTCCACCGGTGTCGCCCGACGAACTCGAGGATTTGGTGGCGGTGTTGGCCAAGGCCGACCCGCGCGTGCCGTCGAACTGGAGTCGCCGATTCAAGAATCACCAGGAGAAGTTGAAGAGCGGTGACGTTTACCAGGTCGCCGAGGTGGTGCGAAACCTGGCCTCGCGCAATCGTGACGCGTCGTTATCCGCGGCCGAGCGCACCATGTACGAACGCGCCCGCGTCAACCTGATCTCCGAGATCGCGCCGGCGTTGAAGGTGACGCCCGAGGATGCCGAGGCGTATCTGGACGACGCTTTGGCCAAGGGCGTGTTGAAGCCCGTGAAGGCGGCCAAGGCGCCCGCGGCCAAGGCTCCGATGTGGGACGAGTCGGCCGACGAGGCAGGCGAAACGGATGCGCTGCCGAAGAAGGAAGCCCCGGCGAAGAAGGCGGCTCCGGCGAAGGCTCCGGCAGCGAAGAAGGCGGCTCCGGCAGCGAAGAAGGCGGCTCCGGCCAAGAAGGCGGCTCCGGCAGCGAAGAAGGCGGCTCCGGCGAAGGCTCCGGCGGCCAAGAAAGCGGCTCCGGCCAAGAAGGCGGCTCCGGCGAAGGCTCCGGCGGCCAAGAAGGCCGCACCGGCGAAGAAGGCCGCACCCGCCAAGAAGAAATAGGCGTAAGGGCTCTGGGTAGCGTGACGTCATGCTGACCCGTCCGATGATCTCGCGCGACGAGTTGACCGCTCTCATCGACGAGGGCTCGATCGACTCGGTGGTGATGGGCTTCGTCGATCGCTACGGTCGCCTGACGGGCAAGCGCGCAGCGGGTCGTTTCTTCGTCGATCACGTCGCCGATCACGGCACCGAGAACTGCGATTACCTCCTCACCTGCAACATCGAGAACGACCCGGCGACCGGTTTTCGATTCTCCAGTTTCGACAAGGGTTACGGGGACATGGTCGCGCGGGCCGACTGGAGCACGGTGCGCCTCCTCCCGTGGGTGCCCAGGACCGCGCTCGTCATGTGCGATCTGTTCTCCACCGAGACGGGTGACATGGTCGAGGTGGCTCCGCGAACCATCCTTCGCCGACAGGTCGAGGCCGCTGCCGCGATGGGCTACCAACCGATGCTCGGCAGCGAGATCGAGTTCTACCTGTACCGCGACAGTTACGAGGAGGCTCATGCGCGTGGCTACTCCGGTCTGAGCACGCATTCGAACTTCGCGGAGGATTACAACATCCTGCAGACCACGCGCGACGAGTACGTCATCGGCGACATTCGACGCGCGCTCGAGGGTGCCGGGATTCCCGTCGAGTTTTCCAAGGGCGAAGCGGGTCGCGGTCAGCACGAGATCAACCTGTCGTATTCGACCGCGCTCGAGATGGCCGATCGCAATCACATCTACAAGAACGCCGCCAAGGAGATCGCCGCCACTCACGGGCGTTCGGTTACTTTCATGGCCAAGCCGTCCATGTCCGATGTCGGCTCGTCGTGTCACGTGCATGCCAGTCTGTGGTCGCTCGATGGTGCGACGGCGTTGTTCGCGGACCACCACGGCGAGCACGGTGCGAGCGAGCTGTTCCGCCGATTCGTCGCCGGTCAGATCGCCACCGCGCGCGATTTTTCGTTGCTGTGGGGCCCGACGGTGAACAGCTACCGACGGTTCAAGCCCGGTTCATGGGCGCCGACGGGGGTGGGTTGGGGCATCGACAACCGCACCGTGGGCTTCCGCAAGGTGGGCCACGGTTCGTCGACCCGCGTGGAGAATCGCATCCCGGGGGCCGACGCGGTGAGCTATCTGGTGTTCGCGGGCACGATCGCCGGGGGCCTGTACGGAATCAGGCACGAACTGGAGCTCGCCGCGCCGTTCGCCGGCAACGGGTACGAGGACCGCAACGTCGGGCGCATTCCGTGGAACCTTCCCGACGCCATCGAGTTGTGGCGACACAGTGCCATCGCGCGGGAATGCTTCGGTGACGAGGTGCATCACTGGATCCTGCGTTCGGCCGAGACGGAGTGGGAAGACTTCAACGACACCGTCACCGACTGGGAGCTGAAGCGTTACTTCGAGCGCATCTGAACCGTGGCGATCACCGGCAGGTGATCCGATCGTCGCGTCCATGACTCATCGGGATCGGGAACCTCCGCCCGCACGACCGCCCAGTGACGAGGCACGAGAACGTGGTCGAGTCGTTGGTGCAGTGTCGAGGTCGGATTGGTGAGACCGTTGCGTGAACGCGCGGTCGTCGCCGTCCACGCGTCGTGCAACAGTTCGCCCGCGAGTGCGTCGACCACGGCGGGCTCTCGATGGTCGTTCAGGTCGCCCACCACCACGGTGGGTGAGTCGTGTCGGTGAAGGTGCCGGTGATTCTCGTGGTCACAGTGGTGCGCCAGACCCTCACGCACCAATCGATGCAATTGGAGGGCCTGACGAACGCGCTCGTCGGCGTCATCGCCGGAAGCAAAGTGAGTGTCGACGAAGTCGAAGCACCCGTCGGGGTGTTCGATCGTGGCCCACGTCGCGACCCGACGCCGGTAGTCCGACCGCGACCGAGGTCCACCCAATTCGGTGTCACCGTCGTGGAGCACGGGCCAGCGCGAGAGGATCGCCAGGCCCTCGGCTAAGCGGGGGAGGAGTCGCAAGTAGCCGTTGTGTTTGAACGTCCAGACGCAGTGCAGTCCGAGAGCCTTCGAGAGGAGGCGGGCCTGGTGTCGGCGCACCTCTTGGAGCCCGATCACGTCGACGTCGAGAGCATCGATGGTCGCGGCGAGATCGTCGAGGTCCGGGCGCATGGCACCGTGAAGGTTCCACGTCGCGACACGTAACGAGGAACGACGATCGATCATGCTCTTAGTCTTGCCGGTCGCCCGGGAAGTAACGTGCAAGACCGAGCACGAGGAGCATCATGGGACGTTTGACGGGGAAAGTGGCGTTGATCACGGGCGGGTCGTCCGGGCTCGGCCGGGTCGGAGCGGAACTCTTCGCCCGTGAGGGTGCCATGGTGGTCGTGGCCGACGTGGTGGATGGCGACGACGTGGTGGACGCGATCGACGCGGGTGGCGGCGAGGCCACCTTCGTGCGGTGCGACGTGAGCGACGAATCCTCGGTGGAGGCCGCGGTGGCGCACGCCGTGGAAACCTTCGGCGGATTGCACGTTCTGTACAACAACGCGGGCGTGATGCTCAGCGAGGACGACGGCCCCACCAACACCTCGGTGGACACCTACCAACGCACCATGGACATCAACGTGAAGGGCGTTCTGCTCGGATGTCGCTACGCGATTCCGGCGATGCTCGATTCCGGTGGCGGATCCATCGTGAACGTGGCCAGTTTCGTGGCTCACATGGGTGCCGCCACGCCGCAGGTGGCCTACACGGCGTCCAAAGGTGCGGTTCTGGCGATGACCCGCGAGATCGCCGTGGTTTACGCCCGACGAGGCATTCGGGCCAATTCGCTGTGTCCCGGTCCGATCATGACGCCGATGTTGGCCAAGTTCCTCAGCGACGACGCGAAGCGAAATCGCCGGCTCGAGCACATCCCGATGGGGCGTTTCGGTGACCCGATCGAGATCGCCAACGGGGCGTTGTTCCTGGCGTCCGACGAAAGCAGTTGGATGACGGGTCAGTCGCTCATCATCGACGGTGGAATCACCGCCGCATACGTCACCCCGGAATGACGACCTAGGACAGGATCACCGGCCCGTTGGCGGTGAGGATCTCGACGTTGATCGCGGCGTGGTCCGCGTAGTTGAGCGAGATCATCGACTCCTCGTCGCCCAACACCGATTCGTCGCTCACCGCCGAGAGCATCATGTCGATGGACCGTGGTTGGGGATGATGCAGGTCGAGGCGGACCAAGGTGCCGCCCACTTGGAGTCCGTGGGTGGGGTGCTCGGTGCGACCCCAATCGATGAAGAACGGCAAGACCCCGTTCTCGGGCAGAGCACCCAGGGTCAACGTCCATTCGGTCAACACTCCATCGAGGCGTTGACGACTCATGGGCAAGATGTCACCGGGATCGAAGCCCGCCTCGCGCGCGGCGATCACGATCTCGGGCAACGGTCGGCGTGGTGCCGCGCACCAGGCGACGAGGGTGGCGCGCTCGAGGGAGTCCAACCCGAACGGTCGGGGGAAATCGGGTGCCGGCTGCGCGGGATCGGGTCCGACGATCTCCAGATAGGTGCGCTCGCCCAGACCGAGCAGGGCATTGAAGGTTCCGAAGCCCACGTGAGCGCCGCCTGGTTGAGGGGCGACCCCGAATCGGGTCTCGATGTCGGCCACGGTGCCCGCCAGGTCGGGGGTGGCGTACACCAGGTGGTCGATGTGCAGGTGCTTACTCATGATCAGTTGTCCATGTTGGCACCTCCGCGCCTGCCAAACTCGTGATCGTGCCCGAAACCTCACGTCCCGCCCCCGAAGACGCCACCGGCCCCATTCCCGTGATCGGAACCGGTCCGCGCGTCGCGTTTCTCGGTCTCGGTGTCATGGGAGCGCCCATGGCCGGACATCTGTCGAAAGCGGACTACCGCATCACGGTGTACAACCGCACGGCGAAGAAGGCTCTGGCGTGGGTGGCCCTGCATCGTGGTCTGGCCAAGCCGACGCCGGTGGAAGCGGTGGAGGATGCCGAAGTCGTGATGTTGTGCGTGGGTAACGATGACGACGTGCGCAGCGTGGTGCTCGGTCCGAACGGGGCGTTGGCCGGCATGACGCCCGGTTCGATCCTCGTCGATCACACCACGGCCTCGGCCGACGTGGCGCGTGAGATCGCCGCCGCCTGCGCCGAGCGCGGGGTCGGTTTCGTCGACGCACCGGTGTCGGGTGGTCAGGCCGGAGCACAGAACGGCGCGCTCACCGTGATGTGCGGTTGCGACGACCCGGCGGTGTTCGAGAAAGTCAAGGTGGTCATCGCTCCCTATTCGCGAGCGTGCGAATTGATGGGCGGTGTGGGCTCGGGGCAGTTGGCCAAGATGGTGAACCAGATCTGCATCGCCGGGGTGGTGCAAGGGTTGGCCGAGGGCATCAACTTCGCCCAGCGAGCCGGACTCGACGTGGAGAAGTTGGTGGGTGTCATCGGCAAGGGTGCGGCTCAGAGCTGGCAAATGGACAATCGCGCCGGCACGATGGCCAAGGGCGAGTTCGAATTCGGATTCGCCGTGGAATGGATGCGCAAGGATCTGGGCATCTGTCTCGACGAAGCGCAGCGGAACGGTGCCCGCCTGCCGATGACCGCTCTCGTGGATCAGTTCTACGCGCAGGTGATGGCCCGTGGCGGGCGTCGCTGGGACACCAGTAGCCTCGTCCACCTGCTCCAGAACGATTGACGGGACATCTCCATCCCGTTCGTTCGAAGGCCAGCCTCTAGTCTGAGGTCGGAACGGGGGTTCTCATGAGCACGGAGACACGCGAAGAATCGGGAGGCGCGCCGGTGAACACGCCGCGTCGCCGTCTGTTGCAGATGGCCGAGCGCACGATCGCCCACAACAAGGCCGGCACCACCCACCTCACCGAGTCGACCTCCACCATCCCGGTCTCCAACTACTTCGACCCCGATCGCTGGCGTCGCGAGGTGGACCTGATCTTCAAGCGCGTGCCGTTGTTGTTGGCCACCAGCGCCGAGATCAAGCAGGCCAACACCTACAAGGCCATCGAGGTGTCCGGAATGCCGGTCCTGATCGTGCGTGGCGCCGACGGCTTGGTGCGGGCTTTCGTCAACATGTGCAGTCATCGCGGTGCGATGTTGGTGGACGAGGGCGTGGGCGAAGCCCGACGTTTCGCCTGTCCGTATCACAACTGGGTCTACGACCAACAGGGTGATCTGGTCGGAATGTTCAAGCAGGACGACTTTGGCTCCGTCGACACGTCCTGCCTCGGCCTCACCAGCCTGCCGGTGACCGAGCGCGCGGGATTGGTGTGGGTCACCTTGAACCCCACGTCCACGCTCGACTCTGACGCGTTCTTCGCCGGGTACGACGAACTGTTGGAGTTCTGCCACTTCGCCGACATGAACCACTTCGGCTCGCGCCGTCTGGTTGGCCCGAACTGGAAGGTGTCCTTCGACGGTTATGTCGACTTCTACCACCTTCCGATCCTGCACAAGAACACCTTCGGTCCCGAGTTCCCGTGCGATGCGCTCTTTCATCGCGTCGGTCCGCACCAACGCGTCACCGGACCGCGTGGACACTGGGCGAAGTTGGAGAGTCGTCCGCAGGACGAATGGCCGGACTCCATCCTCACCGGTGGTGTGTGGAGCATCTTCCCGCACGCGTCCATCGCCGGCTTCGACGTGGAGGAACACAAGGTCTACCAAGTGGCGCGAATCTTCCCCGGGGCGAACCCCGAGGAGTCGATCACCTATCTGGACTTCATCTCCACCGCCCCCAAGACCCCCGAATTCGTGGAGCTGATCGACAAGCAGATCGCGTTCCTGGAGATGGTGGTGCGCGACGAGGATTACGCCACCGGATTGAAGATCCAGCGCACGGTGAAGACCGGCGCCAAGACCGAGTTCATTTTCGGTCGCAACGAGGGTGGCGCACAGTACGTGCACGGCTGGTTGGACGAGATCCTGGCCACCTCGGACGCGGAGCTCTCGGACTTGTTCCGCCGAGGGATCGACGTCGCCCGAATCGTGAACCCCTGACGTCGTGTCCGACCAGACGAACGACATCATGGAGGTGATGCGCACGTGCATCGCCATGCGCCACCTGCGCACCGACGAGGTTCCCGAGAAGATGATCGTCGACGTGGTGCGGGCCGCCACCTACGCGTCGAATCCCGGCAACAGTCAGAACTGGCGCTTCGTCGTGGTTCGTGATCGCGAACGCAAGGAACGCTTGGCCTCCCACGTGCACAAGATGCTGGGTACCCGATTCGTCGCCGGTCCGACGGGGGACGAGTCTCGCGACAAGATGATGGCGGGCGCGCGACGGTTGGTGGAGGGATTCGCCGACGTTCCAGTCTGGATCTTCGTGGTCGGCATCAACGCCTACCCGCCCCAGGCCCCGAACGAATCCTTCGTGTGGTCGACCGTCTATCCGGCCTCGCAGAACCTGGTGCTCGCCGCGCGTGCCATGGGACTGGGCACCACTTTCACGACGTTCCATCACGTGGCTCCCGACGAGTTCCGAGCCGAACTCGGTGTTCCGGACGACGCCCACATCGGTACGGCGATCGCTCTGGGCTTTCCCGAGAAGAAGTTCACCGCAGTCAATCGCAAGCCGGTGTCCGAGGTCATCCGCTGGGAGCGGTATTCGTGAGAGGATCGTGGACGTGACCGGAGTCGGATTGTGCCTGCCCCAGTTGGGACCCCACGTGACGGTGGACGTGGTCGCCGAGTTCGCCCGACGAGCCGAGGCCCTCGGCTATTCGGGCTTGTGGGTGCAGGACCATTTCATGTACGCCCTCGCTCCGACGCGCGGATACGGCGGCAAGGACATGTTGCCACCGGACCAGTACAAGTCGGTGTGGGCGCCCACCGAGACCCTGGCTTTCGTGGCCGGTATCACGAGCAGCGTCGTGTTGGGCACGAGCATCCTTGTCGCCGGCAACCACTGGCCGGTGCCGCTCGCCCAACGTCTCGCCACCATCGACCAGATGTCGAAGGGCCGTCTGATCGTGGGGCTCGGGGTGGGTTGGAGCGCCGAGGAACACGTCGCCTCGGGCACCGACATCACCGAGCGGGGTCGGCGCATCGACGACTTCATTCCTGCGTTGCTCGCATGTTGGGGTGCCGACCCGGTGTCGCACGCGGGCGACTTCTTCGATGTGCCGTCCTCGTGCGTGAACCCCAAGCCGCACGCGGGTCGACGCCCGAAACTCTTGAGTGGCATGTGGTCGGCACAGGGACTCGAGCGCACCGCGAGATGGTTCGACGCCTGGAATCCCGCGGGTCTGCCAATCTCACGAGTTCAGAAGATGGTGGCCGCAATGGACGCCCAGCGCGACGCGGGGCGGGCTGGGCTCGAGGTGTACTACCGCTCGTTCGTTCAGGCTCCGTCGGGTCAACCGCCCGCCGATGGTGACAACATGGCGGCCCTCGTCGCCGATGCCGTGGCCGCGCGAGAGGCCGGATTCGCCGACGTGTGCATCGAGCACAACTTCTGGTCCAGCATCCAGTCGCCCGAGGACTGGGTGTCGATTCCCGAGAAGTTCCTGCCGGTGCTCGAAGCGGCGCGGGGCTGAGGTGAGGTCGCGCCGACTCATCGTCATGCTCGCTGGGGTGTTCCTGTTCGGCTGTTCTTCGTCCTCGAATTCCGGAGTCGGTACAACCACCACCAACCGACCGACGACGACTGATTCCACCATCACGATGGCGTCGACCGCACCCACCATCATCATCACCACCACGGTCGCTCGTGCGTCGGAGTGTGCGATCTTCGTCGATGACGTGTGTCCGGCAGGAGGATTGGATCCGCGTCTGGCTTGCATTCCGAATTGCGACGGACTGGATCTGTCCGGGCTCGTGGCCCCGGGCCTGTCCGCTTGGGTGTCATTCGAGGGCGCCGATCTGACCGGAGCGGATTTCTCGGGAGCCTTCCTGGACGGATGGTCGATGCGCCGCGCGGATCTGTCGGATGCGAGGTTCGTGGGGGCGGATCTACTGAATGTCACCTTCGGTCGCCAGGCCATGGTGCGGGCGAATTTCTCTGCGGCATCCATGTACCAAACGTTGTTTTGCGACGTCGATCTGACCGAAGCGGTCTTCGACGAGGCGATGCTGGAGTCGGCAGGCTTCGCGGGCACCGTTCTCGATAGTGCGAGTTTCGCTGGCGCTCGGACCCTCACCGAGGAGGAGTACCTCGCCAACGGGGCGTCCGGGACGTTCGGAGTCCTCTTCTATGGAACGTCCGTGGATGGCGTGGCACCATCGGTCAATTTCGGGCCGACACCGGAGGCCGAATCAACCTCCGGAGAGAATCCGTGCCCGCTGGATTCCCCTGAGTGACGCTCAGGCGTTCAGCGCCGCGGGATCCGACAGCAGATCGACGATCGACTTGCAGAACTGGGCCGCCGGGGCACCGTCGAACACCCGGTGATCCCAGGTCAGGCTGAGCGTCATGCGCTTGACGGTGGTGGGCTTGCCCTTGGCACCGACAACCACGTCGTCGCGCAAGCGCCCGACCCCCAAGATGGCGGTGTTGGGCGGATTGATGACGGGAGTGAAGCCGTCCACGCCGAACATGCCGAGGGTGCTCACCGAGAAGGTTCCACCCTCGAGTTCGCTCAGGGCCAACTTGCCCTCGCGAGCCGCCGACGACAAACGCTTGGTCTGCTCGGCCAGACCGGGCAGGTCGAGAGAAAGCGTGTTCGTGATCACCGGCACGATGAGGCCCTCGTCGAGGGCCACGGCCATGCTCACGTGCACGTCGGGCAACAACGCGATTCCGTCGTCGGTCACCTGCGAATTGACGATGGGGTGCAGACGCAGAGCGCGGGCGCACGCGGCGATGACGTAGTCGGTGAAACCGGGCAGGGTCGCGCCGCCTTGGGCTTTGCGCGCTTCACGGTCGGCGACCACGGCGTCGAGGTCGGCATCCATGTGAAGGGTCAGCTGGGCCATCTCCTGCAGGCTGGAGTGCATGCGCTTGGCGATGGTGCCGCGCATACCCGACATCTTCTTGACCGACGCGGGTGTCTGCGACGCCGGCGCGAGCGGAGCCTTGGTCGTCGGAGAAGTCGCACCCGACGCAACGGACGACACCGGTGTGGCCAACCGTGAGCGCACGTAGGCGGCCACACCGTCGCGGGTGACGCGTCCGTCGGTGGGGTCGTAGGGAACGAGCGACAGATCCAGACCGAGCAGTTCGGCCAATTGGCGCGCGGCCGCGGTGGCCAGCACCTGTCCGTTCGACGACACGATGGGCGCCACGGTGGGCGACGCGGCTGCCGGAGCGCGGCGGGCGCCGGGGTTCTGGTGGGCGTTCTGCACGTCGGCGGCCACCACGCGACCGTTGGGCCCGGTGCCGACCACGGTCGCGATGTCGATCCCCAACTCGCGTGCCACGCGCTTGGCGTTGGGCGAGACGAACGCACGGCCATCGGAGGAGGCGCGCGCCACGGCAGGTGCCGTCGCCGTCGTCGCCACGGGTGCGGCTGCCAGAGTCGGCGCCGCGGAAGTCGGCTTGGTCGCGGCCGGAGGTTGCTCGCCCTCGGCCAACAAGAAACCGATGGTGGCTCCGCAGGCGAAGGTGTCACCGACGCCGGCGGCGCGATGCAGGATTCCGGCGGCGGGGGACTCGACGTCGCTCTCCACCTTGTCGGTCTCGATGCGCAGCACGGGCATGCCCGGCGTGATGACGGTTCCGTCCTCGACGAGCCACTCGAGGATCGTTCCCTCCTCCATGGTGAGTCCGAGCTTGGGCATGATGAATTCAGTGGCCATGTGGGGCTCCGTCTGCTTCGGGGTCAGGGGACGTTGTCTGCTTCTCGTCGAAACGTCGATCACGAGCGGCGATGATGAGCGTGGCGTCGACGTCGATGAGCAGCGGACCACTCTTGTCGACGCGAACGGTCACCCGTCCGCGTTCGCTCACGGGCACGTCGCGCTCGCCGTCGAAGGCGAGAACGCACTTGCCCGCGATCTCGACGCTCTCACCGAGGGCCAAGGGACGCACCTCGGCGATGTCGAGGGTCGTGAAGGATCCCGGCGCCAGCGGAACGCGCACCCGCCGTCCACCGTGACCGAGGCGGATGAGCACGCCGGTGTCGTCCCAGCGGTCGACGGGGTGCACCCGACCCGCGATGCTGGACAGCCCGGTGCTGGCCGGTGTGGCGACGGCGGCGATGACGGCGCGCACCGTGTTCGGATCGCGCACCGCCCGGGCACCCACGAACTGCGCGTCGATGAAAGCCAGATCCACCAACGCCAGGTCGTCGCGCGACACGGTTCGTTCTTCGTCACCATCGACGACCACGTCGTCGATGCGAACGGTGACGCGCTTGGAACGCCGTCCGACCATGGCGATGTCCACGTGACCGGCGGCGACCAGCGCCGCGGCGGCTCCGGCCGACGTTCCGTCGATGGCACTGGGGTACACGTTGTTGGTGCCCGTGGAGATGGCGATCAGGGGAGCGTCGGGCCAACCGAGGGCCACGTCGCGCGAAGTGCCGTCACCACCGAGGGCGATCACGACTCCGGCTTGTTCCTTCCAGAAGCGTCGCGCGGCGGCGATGGTGTCGTGACGCGAACCACTGAGTGGTTCGTCCACGATCTCCACCGAACAGCGCCCATTCCGGCCGTCGAGACCCAAACCCTCGGCCGCGCGCTCGGCGAGACGGTGGCGATCGGGCATCAACAGAATGCGGGTGGCGCCGGCCTCGGCGGCGGCCACGATGGCGCGACGCACGATGCCCACCTTGGTGACGTCGGAGGTGTGGGTGGCCGGGGTCACCAATCGGCGAATGTCTTTACCCGCGTTGGGGTTGACGATGATGCCGACGGTGGACATGGACGTCGATCAGACGCGGGCCATCACGTCGCGGATCCCCTGGACGATGGTCTTGGAATCCGGGATGTAGTGCTGTTCGAGCGCGGGGCTGAAGGGAACGGGCGAGAACGGAGCGCCGATGCGGGTCACGGGAGCGTCGAGATAATCGAACGCCAGCTCCTGGATCTGCGAGGCGATCTCGCCTCCGAGTCCACCGAAGCGCACGGCCTCGTGCACCACCACCGCGTGGTTGGTCTTCTTGACCGATGACACGATGAGGTCGGTGTCGAGGGGCTGCAAAGTACGGGGATCGATGATCTCGCAGTCGATGCCGTCCTTGGCCAGTTCGTCAGCGGCGATGAGGGCTTCGTTCGCCATGCGCGCGTACGCGACGATGGTGACGTCCTTGCCCGGACGCACGATGTTGCCCTTGCCGAGCGGTATGGAGTAGCCCTCCTCGGGAACGTGTCCGGTCATACCGAGGAGGCGCTTGTGCTTGATCATGACCGTCGGGTTGTTCTCCTGGATGCAGGCCGTCATCAAACCCTTCATGTCGTAGGGATTGGACGGCATGACGACCTTCAGGCCCGGAATGTGGCACAGCAAAGCTTCGAGCGACTGGCTGTGTTGTGCCGCCGCGGACAAGCCACCGCCACCAGCGGTCGTGATGGTGAGGGGCAACACGGCGTCGCCGCCGAACATGTACTTCAACTTGGCGGCCTGGTTCACGATCTGGTCGAGAGCCACGCAGATGAAGTCCATGAACATCAGGTCCACGATGGGGCGCAATCCGGTGACGGCCGCGCCCACGCCGAGGCCGACGATGGCCTGTTCGCTGATGGGGGTGTCCACCACGCGATCGGCGCCGAACTTGGCCTGCAGTCCACCGAAGGTTCCGAACACACCACCGAACGCGCCGATGTCCTCACCGGCGCAGAACACGTTGGGGTCGGCCTCCATCTGTTGCTTGACGGCCTCGTTGAAGGCCATCACGTAGGCGAGTTTGCGTTCCTCGGCCATCAGTTCGCTCCGCTCATGCTGGTGTACACGCCGACCGTGATCTGGTCGGGCGTGGGGTAGGGACTTTCGTCGGCGAACGCGATGGCCGCCTCGATGCCGGCGCGCAGTTCGGCCCAGATGGCATCGAACTGATCGCGAGTGGCCGCCTTGTTCTCGATCATGCGGTCCTCGAGGGTGAAGATCGGGTCGCGTTGCTTCCACATGGCGACCTCGTCGTCGGAGCGGTACTTCAGGCCGAGGTTCTGCACGCCATGGTGGTTGTAGAAGCGGTAGGTCTTGGCCTCGATCAGCGACGGTCCGCCACCGGTGCGCGCGCGTTCGACCGCTTCCACGGCCGCCTCGTGAACCGCGATGACGTCCATGCCGTCCACGATGACACCGGGCATTCCGTAACCGGCGGCGCGGTCGACGATGTCGGTGATCGCCATGGTCTTGTCGCGCGGGGTGAACTCGCCGTACTCGTTGTTCTCGCACGCGAAGACGATGGGAAGGTGGAGGGCGCACGCCATGTTGGCGGCTTCGTGGAAAGCTCCGATGTTGGTGGAACCGTCACCGAAGAACGCCACGGCGACCTGGCCGCGGCCACGGTAACGATTCGCGAAGGCCGCGCCGACGGCGATCGGCGATCCGGCGCCCACGATGCCGTTCGCGCCCAACATGCCGAGCGAGGTGTCCGAGATGTGCATCGAGCCACCCTTGCCCTTGCAGTAGCCGGTGGCCTTGCCCATCAGTTCGGCCATCATGCGGTTGAAATCGCCGCCCTTGGCCACCAAGTGTCCGTGACCGCGGTGCGTGGAGGTGATGTGGTCGTCGTCGTTCAGGGCTCCGCACACGCCGGCGGCCACCGCTTCCTCACCCACGTAAAGGTGGAGGAATCCGGGCAGGCGATTGGATTCGGCCAGGCGACCGGCCGCTTCCTCGAACAAGCGGATGCGCACCATGCGTCGGTGCAGGTCGAGTTGCACGTGTACGGGTAGGTCCATGAGTGGTTTTCCTTCTGGTTCGAGTGGTCGGTCGTCGGGTCAGGCATCGAGTCCGCGTGCCCACCGTAGTGAGCGACGGAGCAATTCGTAATATGCCGGCTTCTCCCAGGAGCAGCGTTCGATGCGCGGGTAGTAGTCGAGGACCGGCTTCATGTCGTAGTGGCCCCGGCAGTGACCGAGGGTGTTGTACAGGATGGAGCCCTGGCCCAGATCGCGCAGATACATGACGAGGTGGGTCGGATCGCCGGTGGTCCAATCGGCCTCGGCGAAACCGACCGCGTCTCCTTGCCACGTCGTGTGCAACAAGGGCTTCAGCGCGGCGCGGTCGGCGTACTCGCTGAGGTACAGCTCGTCGTCGGTGTCGAACGATTCGATACCCGACACCAACCAGTGCGACGGGTCCGACACCGACACCGTGTACGGCTGGATCGGCGGGTGGGCGACGAACTGGCTACCGAGGGTCTCGGCCCACAATGGGAAGATTCGTGGTGACTCGACGCCGTTCGGTCCACCCAGGGTGAGCGCGGCGTTGGTGCCGTGAAGGGCCACCCAGCGCCCACCGTTCTCCACCCATGCGCGCACCGCGCGTTGGGCGTTCTCGCTCGGGCGCACGTCGCAGGTGTACGACACCAGGATCTCGGCCGACGTGATGCCGTCCACGTCCTCGTAGTCGGGTTGCACCCGCACGCGAAACTCATCGTGTTCGGCGAGCAGGGTCAGCAACTCACGACGCGCGAAGTCGATGTCGTGATACTTGCCACCGGCGACCAGGGTCACCTCGATCCGACGCGAGGTCGGTTTCTGGCTCATGGCTCGTCGCTCAGAAGTCGACGCGCTTCAGGAAACCGCCGTCGACGGTGAGGTTGACACCGTTGATGTGGCGGGCCCGATCGCTGGCGAGGAAAGCGACGGCGTTGGCGACGTCACTGGGTTCGCCCATGTGTCCGCCGGGGTGGGCTTTCTCGGTGGCCTCGAAGAACGGGGGCATGGCGTTCTTGATCATGTCCCAGTCGCCACCTTGCACCATGATCGGTCCGGGCGAGACGACGTTGCAACGAATGCCCTGCGCGCCGAGCACCTGGGCCTGACCGAGGGTCCAGTTCGTGACCGCGGACTTCAAGGCGCTGTAGCTGCCCGAACCGCTGGCGAAGTGCTCGGTGGTCGCGGTGGTACCGATGCTGATGACGGATCCGCCGCCGTTGGCCAGCGCGGCCTTGGCGGCCTCCACGCCGTACACCAACGCCATCAGGTCGATGTTGAAGTTGTTCACCCACTGCTCGAGCTTGCGTGCCGGCTTGCCCGACGTGTTGTGCACGTAGACGTCGATGCCGCCGAGTTGCTCGGCCGAGGAGTTCACCCACGCCTGCAGAGCCTCGGGATTGCCGGCGTCCACCGAGGCGCCCACGACGGTGCCCTTGGCCGACAGTTCCTTCACCGCAGCGGCCACCTCGTCGGCGTTACGCGCACAGATGGCGACTGACGCGCCCTCGGCGAGCAACGTTTCGGCGATGGCGCGTCCGAGACCCTTGGTCGCGCCGGTGACGAGAGCCTTCTTGCCCTTGAGTCCGAGATCCATGATTTCCCCCTGGTTGTGTGTCGTGCGACGGCGACGCCGTCGATGTGTGTACCGGTGGAAGCCCTCGTCAGCGACGAGTGTCCTTCCAAGCCAGATCCTTGTCGACGCGCGGCTCGCCGGGCAGGCCGAGAACGCGCTCGCCGATGATGTTGCGCTGGGTCTCGTCCGAGCCACCGGCGATGCGGTAGCCGGGTGCGCCCAGCACGTGCTCGCCCCACGCGAACGTTCCCCATTCCTCGGTGTCGGCCACGAGAGCGGCACCCAGGATGCGCGAGATGAGATCCGAGATGCGGGTCATGCCCTCGGTCCAGATGAGTTTGCCCAACGAGCCCTCGGGTCCGGGGGGCGAGCCGGCGCGACGCATGTCGGCGGCCCGCCGATTGACGAAACCTTCCACGCGGAAGTGCGTGTAGGCCTTGGCCAGTTCCTGACGCAGGATCGGATCGCTGGTGACTCCCATGGCTCGTGCGGTCGCCAGCACCTGACGCCACGACCCGCCGACGCGGTTGCCGCCGCCACCATCACCGGAGTGGTCACGCTCGAAGCCGAGGGTGGTGAGCGCCACCTTCCAGCCTTCACCCTCGGGTCCGAGGCGCATGGAGTCCGGGATGCGCACGTCGTTGAAGAAGACCTCGTTGAACGACGACCCACCGCTCATCTGCTTGATCGGGCGGATCTCGATGCCGGGAAGGTCCATCGGAATGATGAACGCGGTCATGCCCTTGTGCTTGACGACGTCGACGTTGCTTCGGGCGATCAGCTCGCCCCACTCGCTGAACTGGGCGCCCGAGCTCCAGACCTTCTGGCCGTTCAGGACCCACTCGTCGCCATCGCGATCGGCACGGCAGCCCAGCGAGGCCAGGTCACTGCCGGCACCCGGTTCGGAGAACAACTGGCAGCACAGATCGCGCGTGGCCATGAATCGTCCGACGAACTGTTCCTTTTGCTCCTCGGTGCCGAACAGGTCGATGGTCGGTGCGATCAGGCCCACGGTGACGCTCAGGGTCTCGTGCCCGGTCGGCGTGGCGAACTGCGACTCGAGTTTGGAAAACGCGCGTGAGTAGGCGCGCGGGTATCCGAGGCCGCCGTACTTCACCGGAGCGGTGATGGCGTGGTACCCGTGCTCGGCCTTCTTCTGGATCCAGGCCTTGCCCCGCGCGAGAAGGGCCGACTCCTCCTCGAAGGTGAGCGAATGGAAGACCGACACCGAGAACTCGCCCTCGCCCCAGACCAATTCCTTCTCGTCGCTACCGCCGGTGCGGTATTCGGCGTTGGCTTCCAGCCATTGGCGGGCGGTCTTGGTGAACTCCTCCAAAGACGGGGGAGTGACGGAGTCGGTGTGCGCGTCCACGACCCCACCGTAATTGACCCGCTGATCAGTATTCGCACCGTGGCGGGGCGTTGGACCCGTTGGGGACGTGACGCTCGACCCGATCCGAGCGGGTCGGTGCGGTCATACTCGTTTGGTGGGGAAACGCGAGGCCGTCGGACTGCACGTCGTGCCGGGGGAGTCGGCCAAGAGGCTCGGACGCCCCCCGGACACCGATTCGGCCGACACCCGGCGGATGATCCTGCGGATCGCGCGCGAGACGTTCTCGGTTCTGGGTTACGAAGTGGCCACCAACCGTGAGATCGCCTCCCGGTCCGGTGTCACGCCCGGAGCGCTCTATCACTACTTCGGATCCAAGATGGACCTGTACCTGGCGGTTCACGAGGACACGCAGGATCTGGTCTACTCCCGCTTCAGCGAAGCCATCGTGGGTCGTCACACGTTCGTCGACCAATTCACGGCGGTTCTCGACGTGGCTCACGAGATGAACAGGACCGATCACTCGGTGGCGCGTTTCCTCGGTGCCGTTCGAGTCGACGTTCGTCGCCACCCGGAGATGCGGGTGTCGGTCGAGCCACGCAGTCGTCAACGTGAGCGCTTCTTCGCCGACATGGTGGAGGTGGGTGTGTCGACGGGCGAGATCTCCCCGCAACGTCGGGCGGTGGTTTTCGCCTACATCCTGACGGTGCTCGTCGGTCTGACCGATGCGGTGTCGGACGACATCGACGAACAGGGTCGGGCGATCGTGGGCATCAAGGACGCGCTGCGCGGACTTCTGGGGTGACCGTGACGTACTCGCATCTGGAGCACGCGAACGACCTCGAGCCATCGGTGGGTCACCACCATCTCATCGAACAATGCCCGATCCACCGCGAGGAATCCTTCGATCCGCCCTTCTACGTCGTGAGCCGCCACGAGGACGTGTTGTCGATGGTGACCGATCCCGAACTGTGGCGGAACGGTGACGGCCCCGGTGTCTTTCATCAGGTGGGTGGGGTGCTCGGATCAGCAGATGATCCGGACCACCGACGTCAACGCAAGGTGTTGCAGGACGGGTTTCGTCCCGCGGCCATCGCTTCGTTGGCACCGCGCGTCGAGCAGATCGGTCGACAACTCTGGGACGCGGCGTTCGCGGCCGACGGTCAAGGAGATTTCGTCCACCTCTTCGCGTTTCCCTTCCCGGCCATCGTCATCGCCGAGATGCTCGGCATCCGCGCCGAGGATCGCGACCGGTTCGGACAATGGTCCGACGACATCGTGAACGGGCTGGGAGGCGGGGACCTGCGTCTGGTCGAGAAGGCGAACGAGGGGATCTTCGCTCTCGTCGACGATCTGGTGGCCGAGCGGCGCGCTCACCTCGAGGCCGGAACCGAACCACCCGACGATCTGGTGACGGTTTTGACGCGCGCGCACCTGGCCGGAGAGTTGGCCCACGGCGAAGTGCGCCGACTGTGTCAACAGGTTCTGGTGGCCGGCCACGAGACCACCGCCAGTCTGTTGAGCCTCATGTTGTATCGCTTGATCACGGAGCCACGTCTGGTCGCCGAACTGCGCGCCGATCCTGACCTTGTTCCGTGGGCCGTGGAGGAGTTCCTGCGTTACGACTCACCGGTACAAGGATTGTTCCGCACCAACAGCCGCGACTGTCCGGTGCGCGGCGAAAGCATCGCGGCGGGCACCAAGATGCAATTGCTGTTCGCCGCCGCCAACCGTGATCCGCGCGTGTGGGACGATCCCGACGCCATTCGCTTGAACCGATTCGGACCGGGTTCGCGCCCGCATCTGGCGTTCGGTTGGGGAGTGCACCACTGCATCGGGAACGTTCTGGCACGACGCGAGGGACAACTGGCTCTGCGTTGGATGATCGACACGTTCGAGACGGTGGAACTGACCGGTGAGGTGAAGGTGAACCAACCCTTCATCCTTCGCGGGTTGACCACTCTACCCATCTGTTGGACCGTGCGTTCGCCGGGGTCAAGCCCCGACCCGGTGACGGCGTAGTCTTCGACCGTGCGCACGACGATCGTCACCGGGGCGGCCTCCGGCATCGGACTGGCCACGGTCGAGGCGTTGGTCGAACAAGGTGGTGCGGTCGTGGCAGTCGACCGACCGGGTGCTCCGGTCGAGTCGCTCTCCCGGCTGACCAACGTGAGAACCGTGGTCGGAGACGTGACCGATCCGGAGACCAATCGCCGAGCGGCGGAGATGGCGGTGTCCGAATTCGGTGGTCTCGATGCGTTGGTTTGCAACGCCGGTATGCCGTGCAGCGGTGACATCCTCGAGATGCCCATCGAACAGTTCGATCGCACGATGGAGGTGAACGTGCGGGCCGTGTTGCTCGGTCTGCGCGCCGCGGTGCCCGCGATGCGCCGCGGTGGTGGTGGACGGGTGGTCGTCACGGCATCGACGTCGGGTATCGCCGCCGACCCCAACATGTGGCCGTACAACACGTCGAAGGCCGCCGTCATCAACCTGGCCCGTGGCGCGGCCCTCGACCTGGCGGCCGACGCCATCACCGTGAACGTGGTCTGTCCCGGGCCCACCGAGACGGGCATGACGTCGGGCATCAAGTCGGTTCCGGCGGTGTACGAGGGTCTGCGACGCGCGGTTCCCATGCAACGTTGGGGTCGCGCCGACGAGGTGGCCGCGGTCATCGCTTTTCTGGTGTCCCCGGCGGCCAGTTTCATCACCGGCGCCGTCGTGCCCGTGGACGGCGGAATCACGGCGAACACCGGCCAATTCCTGCCGCGCGAGAAATCCTGACCACGCAACAAACGACTCACATTGGAGGAAGTCATGGCCGAACATCCCGAGAACTACGAGGACGTCACCGTCTACGGACTGGACGAGGACATGGAGGAGAAGCTGCTGCTCGCGCACAACGAGTGCACCTTCATCTGGTCCAACAAGGAGGGGTGGCCGGTCGGCGTGATCATGTCGTACGTCTGGCGCAAGGGATCGTTCTGGTTGACCGCGTCCAGTCAACGCGCGCGCATCTCGGCGATCCGTCGGGACCCGCGCGTGTGCGTGGTGGTCACGTCCACGGGTTCCTCGTTGCCCCGCAACAAAGCGATCACGTGGAAGGGCACCTGCACCCTGCACGACGATGACGCGACCAAGGCATGGTTCTACCCCGAGTTGGCCGAGGCCATCATGGGATCGGACGTGTCGCGTCGTGACACCTTCGCCAAGTTCCTGGATTCACCGCGTCGTGTCATCATCGAGGTGACTCCGACCCAACGAATCGGATACGACGGGGCCAAGATGGGCAAGGCCACCGCCGAATGGATGGCCGCCCAGGCCAAGAACGCCTGAACCACCCCGTCCCGCGAAGGAGATCGACATGGCCATGAAACTCGGATTGTCCGCCGACGAGGTGCTCACCACGACCCGTGCGGTGCGTAAACGCCTGGACCTCACCAAGCCGGTGGAGCGTGAGGTGTTGATGGAGTGCGTGGAGATCGCGCACCAGGCGCCGACCGGTTCCAACATGCAGGGGTGGCGGTGGTTGTTCGTCGAGGACCAGGCCAAGAAGACCGCGCTGGCCGAGATGTACCGAGCGAACTATTACCCCTACGTGAACGACCCGAATCGCCCCAAGCGCGACGCCCAAGGCGAGCGCATCGTCGACTCGTCGATGCATCTGGCCCAGGTGCTCGACCAGGTTCCGGTTCTGATGATTCCGCTCATCGCCGGACGACTCGACGCCGGCACCCCGACGTTCGGTCAGGCGTCGGCGTGGGGTTCGCTGTTGCCGGCGGTCTGGAGTTTCATGCTCGCCCTACGCGAGCGCGGACTCGGCTCGGCGTGGACCACCTTGCATCTGCCGCACGAGAAAGAAGCCGCGGAGCTGTTGGGCATTCCGTTCGACAAGTACACCCAGGCCGGATTGTTCCCGATCGCGTACACCGTGGGAACCGACTTCAAGTTGGCGTCCCGAGTGCCCGCCGAGAAGTTCGTCCGCTGGGACACCTGGTCCTAACCCCCCTGTCAAAAATGCGACAAATTGTCGCATTTTGGTTGGTTTAGGGGGTGGGGGCGGACCAGAGGACGGCGTTGCGGATGATCCGTCGGAACGTCGGGTCCGCATACGTCGTCGGACCGTCGCCGAACTGCAGATACGCGAGCGCCGAGTTCCCCACCCGCTTGACCCACGCCACCAAATCGCTCCCCGCGGGGTGGGTCCAGCCGTCGTTGCTGTTGCGCCGACCGCGGATGGCCTGGTCGGCCGAGAAGAAGCGCGACGGCTCGTCCACCGGGAATGTGGTGCGCATGATGGGCATCACGTCGTCCTCGAACACCGGGAAGCAGTACAACTCGTCGGTGAGCACGAAGGAATCTCCGAGCCCCTCGCAGATGGGGTGCTCGGGCGCCAGCACCTCGACGGTGTGCGCCACGTCGAAGACGTATCCCGAATCCGGATACTCCACGCCCCGCAGGCTGCCCGGGCGATAGTGAAAGCGTCCTCCGACCATCTCGGCGAAACCCTCCCACGCCGGCCAACTGGCCACCGCGTGGTGCATGAACACCATTCCGATCCCTCGTTCGCACAGCTCGGCGAACACACGACGTTGGTCCTCCGAGGGCATAGGTGTCTCGAGCGGGGCATTGACGTCGCGGGTGAACGTGAGTCCGGGCATGTCGTAAAACACGATCACGTCCGGTGGGTCGACATCGGGCACCGAGGGTGAGTTCACCGCGGTCCAGACCACGTCCTCGCACGACGACAACCAATCGAACACGGCGAAGAAGTCTGCGGCCACGAAAGGGTGTCCGCCGGTGACGACGTGCAGGCGGATGGTCATCGACGTCAGCCGCGACCGACGAAGGCCCAGTCGCCCTTGATGGCGTCCTCGTGGACCAGTCGCAGAGCGAGGATGTCGCGACCGCGAAGGTGCAGCTCGGTGTGACCAGCGGCGAACACCTTTTCCATGGCGACCGAGAGGCACTCTCCGGCGCGACTGTACGAGTCGCTCACCGCGTCGAGATGGAGGGTCGTGTTGTCTCCCTTTTCGTAGGCCGTGAGAGCGGCGTCGATCTCGGGCGTGGAGCCGACGGTGGACTTCACGTCGCGCGCGAACGCGACCATGAGGTCGGACTCCTCGCGCATCCACGCGATCTCGTGGGCCGACCGTTCGGCGCAGTTCCGCAGAACGTTCTCCAACATCTGGATGGCGATCTTGACGTTCGGATCGCTGACCGCGGGATCGATGGTCTCGAGCAACTCGCGACGACAGTCGAGGAGGACCTGCGGGGTGGTGGGCTTGGACAACATGGTTCGTCTCCGGTTCAGATGCTGGGGGCGACGCAACCGCCCATGAAGTTGGCGTGACCGACGGTGAGCGCGTTGAGCGTGTAGGTGGTCATGATCCCCGAGTTGAGACCATTGGACATGGCGGCGGCTCCGGCGAGAATCTGCGCGTACACCGAGATGGCGGCCAGCGACGAAAAGAAACCGAGGGTCGCCAGGTTCACCGTGTCCTCACCGAAGCCGGTCTTCTCGCGATACCGAGCGAGGAACGCCATCGGATCGTTCATGATCAGGCTCGGGCCGGAGGAGGCCGAATAGACCGCGTAGTAGCCGAGGTCCTCGCGCGGGTCACCGATGTGGGTGAGTTCCCAGTCGATCACCTGGTGACTGCCATCGGCCGCCACCATGATGTTGGCGGGCTGGAAGTCGCTGTGCACGATGCGCAGGGGCAGGGGTGCCGGCTTGTTGGCGTCCAGCCACTCGGCCACGTAGCGCAGGAACGGGTTGGACTCCGCGTGCGCCCGGTCGGCTTGCCGGAATCGATCGATGAGACCGCTCAGATAGGTCGACCAGTCGTTGGGGCGAGCGATGGCGTCACCGACGTCGTTCGGATCGATCGAGTGCACCCGGGCCATGGTGTCGACGAGGTCGAACGTGTGACGCCCGTAGTCGCCCGGCTCGCATTCGTTGATGTGCGACTGCAACGACCGCCCCTCCACGAAGTCGAGCACGATGCACTTGGTCCCGAGCTCGTCACCGGTGGCGTCGAAGTAACGGGCCGTGGGCATGGGGATGCTGTCGGCACGACCGAGAGCGCTCAACAGCGCCCATTCGGTGGCGCGATCGGTCTCCATCATCGCTTTGCCCGGGGGCGGGTCACCGCGCAACACGAGGTGCTCGGAACGACCGTCGGCCCAGGTGACCGCGGCCTTGGCCATGAGGCGGCTGTAACCGCCCGACATCGGTTCGTAGGCCGTCACGGTGGCCTTCTGCCCTCCGTGCGCGGAGAGAAAAGCCGCGAGCTTGGCGGGCATCACACTCGGATCGATCATTGTTCCCCCTCGTTGGTCGACGCGACGATTATTGCTTGGCGCGGGGGCTGGCCGAAACCCGGTGGTTGGCCACCTGCGGTCCGCCGACCCAACCGCACAGTTGCGGATCACACTCGCGGATCTCGCCGTCGACGTGCTGGCCGTTCACCCGGAAGATGCCCCACTTGCCGTCCTTGGAGACGCGGATGTTCCCGTGGCCGTCCTGTTCGTACAAGGCGCCGGAGAAGGGATGGACGATGCCCAACATCAGTCGGCCGCCTTTCGACCCTCGTCGATGAACTCACCGAGTCGCTGATGCAGCCAGCGAACCTTGGCCTCTTGGTAGTTGGCCAACGTGATACCGGGCTTGCGCGTCGTCTCCAGACCGAGCTGGACCTTCGACATGTTGAACACGTCCTGTTCGAACACCTTGGCGAGCATTCCGAGACCGGGTTCGTTGGTGAAGGGCTCGTCGTGGGCGAGGTGCCGAATGGTGGCGTTCGGTGGCTTGGGGTCCGAATAGGGCGACAGGAACAGCACCTCCATGATGGACGAGCGGTGATCGTCACCGTTCGGTCGGAAGCGGTACACGATGCGGTTGAACGCGCCCCAGGGATGGAAGTTGGGGAACACCGTGTAGTCGATGCTGTCCATCATCTCCGAATCACTCATCGTGTCGACCCGGTCGCCGACGGCCGGTCGCCAACGTTCGCGCGACGCGTGGGATGCGATGGCACGCGCCGACCCACCTTCGGGAACCTGGATGGGGCTCTCTTGGTCCTCGCGGACGTCGAGCATCGAACGCATCATGGTGTTCTCGTCGACCGGGTACCACAGCAAAGGGCTGGTGCTGAGTCCGGCGGTGATGACGCGCGAGAAGTTGTCCCAGATGTCGACCTGAGAGTTGGTGTCGGCGAGGTAGTAGAGAATCTGCGGGTGCGTGGCGTTCACGTGGTATGCCTCGCTGAACGCTTCCTGGGCCACCTTCCAATTGGCGTGGATCACCCGCGTCACGTGCGTCTCGACGTAACGATCCTCGAGTTTCCAGATGTCGAACTGCTCGCGAATGCTCCCGAGGAAATCCTCGAGGGGTTCGGCGTCGGGGTCGGGGTTGATGAAGACGAAACCGGCCCAGGTGCCCACGCGACACTCCGGCAAATGGAAGTCGTCGGGTCGTTCGTCGACGTGGGGGAAGTCCCACTTGGCGGGAACGTCTGCCAACGCCCCGTCGAGGGCCCAGGCGAAGCCGTGGAACGGGCAACGGATCTCCGAGCAGTGACCGTCGTAATCTTTCAGACGTCGGCCACGGTGCAGGCACGCGTTCGGGTAGGCCTTGATCGACAGATCGGGCTGTCGGACCACGATGTAGGACAGACCCGCGATGTCGTAGACGATGTAGTCGCCGACCTCGGGAACGTGATCCTCGCGGCAGGCGAACTGCCAGACCCGCTTCCAGAGGTACTCCTTTTCCAGTTCGTGCCACTCGCGAGAGGTGTAGCGCTCGATCGGGATGTCGTCGTCGCCGAGGAAACGGGGGGACTCCAGACGCAACACATCGGGCACCGGATGGGTGTCGGCGTCGAGGAGGTCCTGATAGCTGACGCCGGGAGAACGCGCTGGTCGCGGGTCGAGTGCGGTCATGAGCCCATTATTGACCGTCGGGTTAGTTCCGTCCACTACGCAGGTGACAGCATGGGAGGTGCGGACGCGAACAGCGGCGAAGCGAACATAATGGTGTGACTGGTTCGAACCAAGGGGGACATGGGCATGTTGACGTATCCGAACATCTTTGAGGCACACGCTGACGAATTTCCCGATGCCGTCGCCATCGCGTACGGGGATCGTGAGTTGACGTGGTCGCAGTATGAGAACGCCGCGGCCCGACTGGCGTCGGCGTTGTCGGCGAACGGCCTGTCTCGCGAGTCCAAGGTGGGCATGTTCCTGTACAACTGTCCCGAGTACCTGATCACCCAGTTCGCCGCGTTCAAGCAGCGCATCACCCCGGTCAACGTCAACTACCGCTACCTGGACGACGAACTTCTCTACCTACTCGAGAACGCCGACTGCGAAGCCGTCGTCTTCCACGCGAGCCTCGGCGATCGCATCGCGCGCATCAAGGATCGACTGCCGAAGTTGCGGTTGTTGATCGAGGTCGCCGACGGTCCGTCGGCGAATGTGCCCGGTGCGTCGTCTTGGGATGCGGTCTTGGCCGCCAACTCGCCGGCCCCGCGCATCGAGCGGGGCCTCGACGACCTCTACATGTTGTACACCGGCGGCACCACGGGAATGCCCAAGGGCGTGATGTACGCCATGGGCAACTTCACTGCCGGCTTCCTCGGTTTCTACACGGCACCGATGGGCCGGCCCCCGGTGGAAAGCATCGCCGAGGTGACCGGGATGACCAAGATGGTTCATGGGCTCGGCCAGCCGGTCACGGTTCCGTGTTGCCCCTTGATGCACGGGACGGGCGTGTGGTTGGGCGCGCTGCTGCCGCACTTGGTGGCCGGCAAGGTGGTCTTGTTGGAAGGGCGCAGTTTCGACGCCGCCGAATTGTTCCGTGCGGTCGAACGGCATCGCATCAGCACGCTCGTGATCGTGGGTGACGCTTTCGCTCGCCCGATGGTGCAGGCGCTACGCACCCAGGCCGCCACGGGCAGTCCGTTCGACACGTCGTCGGTGACGACCATCGTGTCGACCGGGGCGATGTTCTCGGCCGAGGTCAAGGCCGAGATGTTCGAGTTCATTCCGGGTGCGGCGGTGATGGACATCCTGGGATCGAGCGAGGGTGGCATGGGCCAAACGATGGCCACCAAGGCCAACGTGAACACCACGGCCAAGTTCGGGGCGATGCCCACGACCAAGGTCATCAACCTCGAAACGGGCAAGGAAGTGGCACCCGGTTCCGGCGAACAGGGAATGGTGGGCGTCAGCGGCCCCGGCATCCCGATCGGGTACTACAAGGATCCCGAGAAGTCGGCCCGCACGTTCCGCGAGGTGGGTGGTGTTCGTTACAGCTTCCCGGGCGACATGGCCGTCGTCGAAGCCGACGGGACCATCACGTTGCTCGGTCGCGGCTCCAACTGCATCAACACCGCCGGCGAGAAGGTGTTCCCCGAAGAGGTGGAAGAGGCCGTCAAGACGCATCCGGCGGTGGCCGACTGCCTGGTGTTCGGTGTCGCCGACGAGAAGTACGGTCAGCGCGTGGTCGGCGTGGCGTCTCTGGCGCCGGGCCAGGCCGAACCCGGTGCGGAAGCGGTGATCGCTCACACCAAGACCAAGTTGTCCAGTTACAAAGTGCCCAAGCAATTGGTCTTCGTGACCACTGTTCCGCGGGCTCCGAACGGCAAGGCCGACTACGTCTCGGCCAAGAAGTTGTTCGAGGCCGCGAGCTAGGCGACGACAGGGGGAAACATGACCACCATCGATCCGGAGATTGGACAAGCGAGAAGCACGGGACCGAGCGTTCAGGATCTCCTGGCGGCCGACACGCGACCCGTGCCGGAGTCGTTGAAGGACCACTCGTACGTGCCGCAGGGGAGCGTGGACATTCCCAAGGTGCGGTACACCTCCGACGAGTTCGCCGCGCTCGAGAACGAGTACCTCTGGACGCGCACGTGGCAGATGGCCTGCACCGCCGACGAACTCGCTCAGCCCGGTGATCATGTCGTGTACGACATCGCGGATCAGTCGGTGATCGTGACACGCACGAAAGACGGTTCGGTCAAGGCGTATCACAATTCGTGTCTGCACCGCGGAACGAAATTGCGCACGGAGTCCGGTCGTGTCGCATCGTTCCGTTGTCCGTTCCACGGGTGGCGTTGGGATCTCGACGGCGATCTGGTCGAACTGCCCGCCGAGTGGGACTTTCCCCAGGTGTGGAACCAAGCGGACTCTTGTTTGCCGCAAGTGCAGGTGGCGGAGTGGTGTGGTTTCGTGTTCGTGAACCTCGATCCCGAGGCCCCGGCGTTCGAGAAGGTGGCCAGCAAGCTCATCGAACATTTCGGACGCGACTTCGCCATGGAGAAGCGCTACAAGGCCTTCCACGCGGTGAAGGAAGTGCCCGCCAACTGGAAAGTGGTCATGGAGGCCTTCGCCGAGGGTTACCACGTGATCGCCACGCATCCGCAGATCCTCGAGTTCGCCGGCGACGCCAACAGCGAATACTCCATCTGGCTCGACTCCCCGTACGTCACCCGTTTCGTCAACGGCTTCGGCATCCAGAGTCCGCACCTCGGTTCGTTGAGCGAACAGCAGGTGGCCGACGCTTACCTGGCATTTTCTGCTCGTGCGTCGCGCGGTTCGGTGGAGGTTCCCGAGGGCAAAACCGCGCGCGAAGTGGTGGCCGACGTCTTCCGTTCGGTGATGGGTCAGGTGTTCCAGGTCGATCTGACACAGGTCTCGGACTCCGAGATTCTCGACGCGCACCTGTATCACCTGTTTCCCGCGTTCGCCCCGTGGGCCGGCGTCGGTCAGTCCCTGACCTATCGCTGGCGTCCCGGTCCGACGGCGGACACCTGTTACATGGACGTGTTGCGAATGATGCCGGTGCCCGAGGGCAAGGAGCGACCCAAGCCCGCGCCGATGCAGGTTTTGCGTCTGGAACAGTCGTGGAAGGAAGCCGAAGGCATGGGTGGGTTGGCTGATGTGTTCGAACAGGACATGGAAAATCTGCCCAAGGTGCAATTGGGTTTGAAGATGACCGCCAAGCGCGCCAAGAAAGGTGTGTCCTTCGGCTTGTACCAAGAGGCGCGCATGCGTCTGATCCATCGACACATCGACCGCTTCATCCTCGAGGGATTGGCGGCCGACGGACGGGACACGGCGACCGTCGCTCCGTTTCTCGTGCCCGAGGGCTGAGTCATGTTGAACGAGAGTTGGGCCACGCTCTGGGAGGCACTGGCCGTCGGACAGCCCGATCACGTGGCGGTGGTGATCGGGGACACCCGTATTCGCTGGCGCGATCTGGACGCACGCGCGGCGCGGTTGGCGAGCGTGCTCGACGGTGCCGGTGTGGGGCACGACGCCAAGGTCGGCCAGTTGATGTACAACTGTCCCGAGTACCTGGAGTCGGCGTACGCCAGTTTCAAGGTGCGGGCCAGCACGGTGAACGTGAACTACCGCTACCGCGCCCCCGAGATCGTTCATGTGCTCTCGGATTCCGGCGCCAGCGCCCTCGTCTACCACGGAGCGTTCCGTGACGTGGTCGAGGAAGCACGCCGTTCGTTACCCAAGTTGACGTTGTTGATCGAGGTGGCCGACGGAACGCCGGGCGATCGACTGGATGGAGCGCTCGACTACGCCACGGCGATCGATGCGACCCCACCGATGGCTCCCATCGCTCGCTCGGGTGCGGATTCGTTGCTGTTGTACACGGGTGGAACCACCGGATTGCCAAAGGGTGTCGTGTGGAGCCACAGCGGATTGTTCGGGGCGCTGGCCTTCACGGGTTACGCCTCGATGGGCTTGCCGGTTCCCGAGACGCCCGACGAGGTCGCCCGCGTGGCTCGCGAACTGAACGAAAAGGGTTCCGGGCCCGTCAACATGACAGCGCCACCCTTGATGCACGGCACGGCGATGTTCCTCGCGTTCTCCACGTTCGTGTTGGGCGGCACCGTGGTACTGCTCGCCGGTCGACGATTCGACGCATCGGAACTCCTACGACTCGTTCAACGCGAGAAGGTGACCCAGCTGTCGATCGTGGGCGATGCCTTCGCTCGTCCGATCGTCGAAGAGCTCGAACGCGCCGAGGCGGCGGGAGCCCCCTACGACCTGTCGAGTCTCGGTCGCATCGTGTCGACCGGCGCCACGTTGTCGGCCGAGATGAAGCGTGCACTCATGAAGAGGGCTTCGAACGCGCTCATCCTCGACATGATCGGGGCGTCCGAAGGCGGACCGTTCGCCGTGGCCATGACCATGCCCGGTCAGGATCCGGTGAGCACGGCGCAGTTCATGGCCACGCCGAACACGGTTCTGCTCGACGAGAACACGTGGGAGAAGATCTCCTTCGGCAGCGGACGGGCCGGTGTTCTGGCGGCATCGGGCTCGATGCCCGACGGGTATTTCGGCGATGCCGAGAAGACCGCGAGGACGTTCCGGACCGTCGACGGAGTGCGGTACACGGTTCCCGGTGACTACGCCGAGATCGACGCCGACGGAACCGTGCATCTGCGCGGTCGGGGTTCGGTCTGCATCAACACCGGAGGGGAGAAGGTGTACCCCGAGGAAGTCGAGGTGGCCGGGCGAAGTCACGTCGGAGTGCTGGATTGTGTCGCGGTCGGACTTCCGAACGAGCGTTACGGCGAAACCGTGTGCCTCGTGGTGTCGCGCACAACCGGTTCGACGGTCACCGAGGCCGAGGTGATCGATCACATCAAGGGTGAGATCGCGACCTACAAAGCGCCGCGCCGCGTGGTGTTCGTCGACGCCGTCTATCGCAGCCCGTCGGGCAAGGCCGATTACCGCTGGGCGAAAGAAGCGGCAGTGGCCGCAGGATGATCCAGCGGCCGTGACGTACGGTGACCTCGCGGGGTGACGTCAGTCGAAACGGGCCGAGGCCTTGAAGTCGGGTCCGTACACCGGTGCCGTCTTGTCGATGCGCAACTTGCGACTGACCGCCGACTTCAATCCGTAACGACCGAGCATCTCGCGCATGTTGTGGTAGTTGGGATGGTCGAAGTGCGCGGCCAATGACTCCTCGTCGGCCCACAGTTCGTACACCTGGATGTGATCGGGCATGCAAGGGTCGGCGGCGAAGCAGTACACCAGGCATCCGGGCTCCTCGTCACGAGTGGCCTTCTGGTACTTGGCGGATTCGGCGACCGCGGCGTCACGCACGGCGGCGTCGTTCAGGGTGATGGAGGCTTCGATGGCGATCAGGCTCATGAGGTGACTGTAGGCGTTCGTTCGGGTCCGGATCGTTGTCGTAGTGTCAGGAGGGTTCGACGGGGGAGGGCGCATGTTCGCGGCATTGATCACCGGCAAGTCCAAGTTGGAGATGGTCGAGTTCGCCGACCCCACCCCGAGCCCCACCGGTGTGGTGGTCGACGTCGCGTATTGCGGCATCTGTGGCACCGACATCCACGCGTATCAGTCCGGCCGTCCCTACAACCCGGCGATTTGTGGACACGAATGGACCGGAACGATCTCGGCCACGGGCGCCGACGTGAAGGGTCTGACCGAGGGCGATCGGGTGGTGGTGGCGATCGCGCCGGCCTGTGGGAGATGCGCGCCGTGCCGCGCCGGCCAAGCCGATCGTTGCCTGGTGTCGTTCCTGTCGGCCCTCGGGCGTGAACCGGGCGCGCCGCCGCACGGTGGGTTCGCGTCTCGGATCCCGGTCGAAGCGTCGCGCGTGGTGAAGGCCCATTCCGTGCTGACCGATGAACAAGCGGCCCAGGTCGAGCCGACCACGGTGGCCTTCCACGCCGTTCGTCGCAGCGGCCTTCGTCTCGGAGACGTGGCCGTCGTGCAGGGCGCCGGGCCGATCGGACTCGGAACCCTGCAGTGGGTGCGCGCCGCGGGCGCGGGTGTGGTGGTCGTGATCGAACCGAACGAGGGTCGGCGACAACTGGCGCGCGTATTGGGGGCGCATCACAGCGTGGTGCCGGGCGCCGACGCCGACGCGTTGGTCAAGGAACTGACGCACGGACTCGGCGCCGACATCGTGTACGAATGCGTCGGTCGTCCCTTCGCCGTTCAGTCGGCTGTAGATCTGGCTCGACGCGGTGGTTCGATGTGCCTCATCGGCCTCGCCGAAGAGGACGCGCCGATCACCCCGGGATCATGGTTGATCAAGGAGATCAACGTGACCTCGGCGCTGGCGTACAACCACGAGGAGTTCGACATGGTGATGGGAATGATCGCCGACGGTCGATTCCGCACCGAGCCGTTGCACTCGTCGACGGTGTCCCTCGACGGGTTGGACGCGGCCTTGGCCGATCTCGCCGGTGGAACCTCGACCGAGACGAAGGTTCTGGTCGACCCTCGACGATGAAGGCGGTCAGGCCTTCTCCTTGATGCCCGCCTCGCGCATGATCGCGGCGTCCTGCTGGTGGAAACGCCCGCTGCCACCCAACGTCGTCTGACCGGCGTCGACCACCAACGTGTGCCCCGTGACGTAACGGGCTTCGTCGCTGGCGAGATACAAGGCGGCATTCGCGATGTCGACGGGGAATCCGGCGATTCCGAGCAACGACCCCGAGGTGATGTGTTTGGTGGCCAACTCGGTGTTGTTGTGGTCGCCGGTGATGACCGCCGACGTCATCGCGGTGACCGTGTTCCCCGGTGAGATGGCGTTGACGCGGATTCCATGTTGGGCCAATTCGGACGCCACCGACTTGGTGAGACCGATGACGGCGTGCTTGCACGCCGTGTAACAGTGCGGTCCGAGCCCGCCGAGGATTCCCGCGGTACTCGACGTGGAGATGATGACCCCCGATCCCTGCGGGATCATGACTCGTGAAGCGTGCTTCATGCCGAAAAAGACGCTGTTCAGGTCGACGGCCACGGTGCGGTTCCATTGCTCGGCGGTGGTCTCGCCGATGCGACCGACGGCGCCGACGATGCCCGCGTTGTTGAACATCACGTCGAGCCGGCCGAACTCGGCGACGGCGAGATCGATGGCCGCGGCGACATGACTTTCGTCGGTGACGTCACAATGGATGAAGCGAGTGTTTGCGCCGAGCTCGCTCCCCAGCGCTCGACCGCGGTCGTCCTGCACGTCGGCCAGAACGACCTTGGCGCCTTCCTCCACGAATCGACGAGCGGCACCCTCGCCGATGCCGCTGGCGGCTCCGGTGACGACCGCAACCTTGCCGGCAAGACGTCCGTTGGCTGACATGTGTTCCCCCTCGTTGGGCCCCGCGCACCGTGTGCGATGCTTGACGTGTGCCCCAACCTAATCCGCGCACCCTCGGCGCCGAAGAGTTGATCCTGAGCCACTTCAGCTTGGCCCCGATGCATCCGGTCGAGGATCGAATCCGTTTGGCCGCACGTAACGGATTCGTGGGCATCGGTCTGTACGTCGGGCAGTACATCGAACTGGAGAAGCAGGGTCTGGCCGAGGGGTATCTGCAGGACCTGTTGGACGAACACTGCGTGTGTCTCGCCGAGATCGAGGTGGTCGGCGGGTTGGGCGTCGAGGGAACCGGTGGCGAGAAGGCGGCGCTCTTCGAGCAGGCTGCCTGGCGGATGGCCGACCGCTTCGGAAGTCGGTACCTGCAGGTCATCGGCCCGGCGGGCGATCGTGTCGACGCCGCTCGGGCGTTCGGTTCGTTGTGTGATCGAGCCGCCGATCACGGGCTGGTGTTGGGGCTGGAGTTCCTGCCGTTCAACGACGTCTATTCGGCGGCCGACGCGTTACGGATCGTTCAGGATGCCGGCCGCTCGAACGGTGGTGTGTGCATCGACGTTTGGCACCACGAGCGCGGAGCACGCGACGTCGACATGCTGCGGTCGATCCCCGGCGAGTTCATCACGGGTGTGCAGATGAACGATGGTCCGATCGTGCCCGAGATCGACGACTACTACACCGACTGCCTGGCCAGTCGACGCGCGCCGGGCGACGGCGAGTTCGACATCGCCGGTCTCGTGGAGATTTTGCGATCGTCGGGTTGCGGCATCCCGTGGTCGGTGGAGGCTCCCAGTCGCGCGGGCTGGGCCGATCCCGAAGCTCATGTCGCTCGTCTGGGTTCGGGTATGCGAAGGTTCCTCGCATGACCGACGACATCTCGATGGGAACCGAGTACCGCAACGCCCGACTGCGGATGCAGGCGCTGGCCACCGAATTGACCGACGAGGACGCCGCTCGCATCGTCGGCGCCTGTCCGGAGTGGACCGTGAAGGATCTGTTCTCGCACGTGACAGGCATCGCCACCGATCTCGGTTCGGGGAATCGACCCAGCGGAGACACCCAGGCGTGGGTGGACGCCCAAGTGGCTGATCGTCGGTCGCGGTCGTTGGCCAGCGTGGTAGAGGAGTGGAACGCCAACGCGCCGGCGTTCGAGGCGATGATCGACGCGGCCCCGCAGGCGTTGTGGACCCTCACGTACGACACGGTGGTTCACGAGCACGATCTGTTCACGGCGGTGGGCCGGCGCGGTGACCGCACCTCGACGGGCGTGGCTCGCTCGGCGGTGCTCGGTCTGAAACTGGTGAAAGGTGATCTGCGGTCCAAGGGACTGGGGGCTTTTCGCGCGGTCATCGACGGCGAGGAGCACGTGGTGGGTGAGGGCGGTCCGACGCTCACTTTGACGGCCACGGCCTTCGAGACCCTGCGTTTGCTCGGTAGTCGTCGAACCATGGCCGAGATGCGCGCGGCGCACTTCGAGGGCGAACTCGACGGAATGCTGGCGGGCATCGTGCACATGGATCTCCCCGAGGTGAGTCTGGGCGAGACCAGCCTCTAGGATCGTCCCGTCGTCCCACCGGTCCCGGTGGCAGTTCAGGGGGTAGTCATGGGTCAGTTCACCGGAAAGACGGTTCTCATCACCGGCGCTTCATACGGTTTGGGTGAGGGTTTCGCGGAAGGCTTCGCCAAGGAGGGCGCCGACCTGGTGTTGACCGCGCGCAGCAAGGACATGCTCGACGCGGTCGCCGAGCGCTGCCGGGCGATGGGCTCCAAGGTGACCGTCGCTCCCGGTGACGTGGCCGTCGAAGAGGACGTCATCCGCGTGGTCAAGACCGCTATCGCCGAGCACGGCAAGATCGATGCGCTCATCAACAACGCCGGCGTCAGCGACATGCGCGGTATCGCTCCCGAGCAGTACGACATGACCACCTGGAACTGGATCCTGTCGATCGACCTCAACGGTGCGTTCATGTACATGCGCGAGGTCGGCCGACACATGCTCGAGCGTCAGAGCGGCAACATCGTGAACATCTGCTCGATCATGGGCAGTGGTGCCAACGAGATGAACATCATCGCGTACACCGCCGCCAAGGGCGCCTTGCGCAACCTGACCCAGCAACTCGGTTGCGAGTGGGCCGACCGCGGGGTGCGCGTGAACTCGGTGTCACCCGGTTTCATCATCACCGAGATGGTGCGCCCAGCGCTCGAGGGCATGGGCATGGACAAGTGGATCGCCAGCCGTACCCCGATGCGCCGCATCGGCGAACTGAACGAGATCGTCGGACCGGTGATGTTCCTCGCCTCCGATGCCGCCAGTTACATCACGGGCCACGATCTGTTGGTCGACGGTGGCACCAACGCCAGCAACGGCACGTACCAGATCCCGCCGATCCACCATGAGTGGAACAAGGACACCGCACCCAAGGTCGGCGCCGGCTACCCGGGAGTGCAGCCGCGTCCGGACTGGTACCAGGTCATGGAGATGGGAATCCCCGGATTGCACTACCCGCTTCCGGAGGCGTGATCCGTCGTTCCGGGTCGGTGGTCAGATCAAGAGGTCGGCGACGTGGTGGTCGCGCATCGCCGACTGGGCTCGCTTGATCACCTCGGTCCACAACGCCATGGCCCGTTCGCTCGACGAGTCGAGGGTGCCGACGGCGTACACCGGGATGATCCAGCCGTACAGAACTCCGGCGCGGTAGTCCTCACGTAGCTGATCGAACGAATAGTCGCTCACGCCCCGGGTCACGAGTTCGTCGTGATAGGCGCGCAACAGTGACTGCTCCTCGGCCTTGCGCACGTCGACGGGCACGGACTGACTGATGAAGTAGCCGAGGTCGTACGCTCCGCCACCCTTGCTGCAGGCCTGGAAGTCGATCATCCAGACGTCGTCGTCGGGACCGAAGAACAAGTTGTCGAGGCGGTAGTCGAAATGGACGATCGTCGTGGGCATCGCGGCGAACCGGTCGAGCAGCTGGTGCACGTTGTCGGCGAAGCGTTCCATGACCGGGACCATGTCGGTGTCGACCGCATGGGCGAACACCTGCAAGAAGCCGGGCAACGAGGCCCGATAGATCTCGCTGCCGATCTTCATGCCCTCGGCGTTGATCTCGGGCATCCACGCGATGCGATCGAGGTCGGCGGACCTCCAGAAGCGCGCGTGGAACCGGGCCAATGCGCGAACCGCGGCGTGGGCCTCGTTCGCGTTCACGCCGACGGACTGATCGCCGACGCGCAGATGTCCGAGGTCCTGGAGAACCAGCACATAATCGTCCTGGTCGAAGTCGGCCACGACGGCGTGGGCCTCGGGTACCACGTCGAGCATCGGAGCCACATCGAGATAGAAACGGGCCTCGCGTTCGAAGACGCGGGCCGGACCGAGCAGTCCGCGCACGGTGGCATCTTGCGTGGGGATCTTGCAGATGACCGTGGACGGCCCGGAGCCACCGACGTATGCGACCTCCAGTCGGCCGACCTCACCCATGAACCCGATGCCGGCGCCCATGTTGCTGACGGTGACCGACGAGACCGACGTGCTCGCGTCGATCGCGCCACCATTTCGGAGGGCCGCGGTCAACCATGTCGCGTCGATGTCGGCGGTGGAAACGGGGAACGAGGTCATGGTTTCTCCTGGATTCGAGGTGACGCCGTGAAACGGCCGGGCGGAAACGCGTTGGTGACGCGCTCGATGGCGTCCCAATCGTGGGTGAGGGTGCGGTGCGCGATGCGCCAGTCGCCGTCGCGACACTCGAATCGATCGAAGTAACGTCCCCCGAACTTCTCGAGGAATTCGCCGTTCTCGTCACGACAACGGTGCCAAGCCAGCACCTGGGTCTCGACCTCGGCCGAGTTCACCGAGGTGAACACGATGTGCGGCGGGTTGCAGTAGTGGGTGGTGGCGATGGCGTATCCGCGCAACTTGTCGGTGGCCAACCGGGCGAAGTCCACGCCCAGGCCCACGAACGATCCGTGGTCGTCGGTCGCGTCGGGGTGGTAGACGCTGGCTACCAACTCGGCGTCGCATCGGTCAATGCCTCGGCAGTAGTCGAGCAGGCATCGTTGGATCGCCATCGACGCCGCGACGGCTTCGGCGGGGGTCAACGGACCGTGGGCCTCGGAAACGGTGGTCACCGCAGGCACAGTAGTGCCCGAGGCGATCAATTATCGCCGGGTAAGTTTCCCGGGGGCGAAGTTCACTAAGGTCGAAGGACCGATGCGAGTCGGAGTCCGGGGTGGAGAGCACCGCAGGGTGCGGAGGGGGAATGATGGCGCAGGTTCCGGTGAACGAAGGGGTGTTCACGTGGCCCTCGGAGAGTCCGCAATTGATCGGCAGTCGCTGTGTCACGTGTGGCAACCACATGTTCCCCGTCCAACAGGGTTGCCCGAAGTGCACGGGGGCCGAGACCGAAGAAGTGCTCTTGGGTCGTCGCGGAACTCTGTGGACCTGGACCGTGCAGGGTTTCCCGCCCAAGGCCCCGCCCTACGCCGGAGACGTCGATCCCAAGACGTTCACGGCTTTCGGGGTCGGGTACGTCGAACTGCCGGGACAGTTGAAGATCGAGTCGCGCCTGACCGAGGCCGATCCGGAGAAGTTGAAGATCGGCATGGAGATGGAGATGGTCATCGTACCGCTATCGACCGATGCCAACGGGAACGAAGTCGTCACCTTCGCGTTCGCGCCGGTGGCCTGAGAAACGACCAGACCCAAGGGAGCAAATATGACCACGGAAGTTGCCATCGTCGGAATCGGAATGCACGAGTTCGGTCGCACCGAAGGCGTGTCGGGAATGGATCAGGGAGTCATCGCCGTTCGTCGGGCCTGTGCCGACGCCGGTGTCAGTTGGGAGGACATGCAGTTCGCCTTCGGGGGCTCGATGGCCGCCGGAGCGGCCGACACCATGGTGTCGTTGCTCGGCCTCACCGGTCTGCAGTTCATCAACGTGGCCAACGGTTGTGCCACCGGTGGATCGGCGTTGTTCTCGGCCTACAACACCATTCGTTCGGGCGTCTTCGATCTCGGTATCGCGGTCGGATTCGACAAGCACGAGCGTGGTGCGTTCCGGGTCAACACCAAGGGCAGTGGCCTCGGTGATTGGTACGGCGCATCCGGACTGGCCCTCACCACGCAATTCTTCGGCATGAAGATCAACCGTTACATGCACGAATACGGCATCTCGCAGAGCACGCTGGCCAAGGTGTCCGAGAAGGCGTTCCGTAACGGAGCCATGAACCCGATGGCGTGGCGACGCAAACCGATCTCCGAGGAAGAGGTCCTGAACTCGGCGATGCTCTCGTACCCGCTGACGCAGTACATGTTCTGTTCACCCGGTGAGGGTGGTGTGGCTCTCATCCTGGCGCGCGCCGACAAGGCTCACCTGTACACCGACAAGCCGATCTTCCTGAAGGCCGCGGTCGTGCGCAGTCGCCGGTTCGGAAGCTTCGAGGTGTTGGCACCCTCCATCGCCCTCGAACACAACGCCGGACCCACCGTGGACGCGTCCAAGGCCGCCTTCGAAATGGCCGGCATGGGCCCCAAGGACATGGATCTCGCGCAGTTACAGGACACCGAGTCCGGTGCCGAGGTGATGCACATGGCCGAGAACGGGTTCTGCGAGCACGGCGAGCAGGAGTTCATGATCCAGGCCGGAGAGACCGAGATCGGCGGCAAGTTCCCGGTGAACACCGACGGTGGTTGCCTGGCGAACGGTGAGCCGATCGGTGCGTCCGGATTGCGACAGGTGTACGAGAACGTGTTGCAGTTGCGGGGTCAAGCCGGAGCCCGTCAAGTGCCGAACGATCCCAAGACCGCCTACACGCACGTGTACGGCGCTCCGGGAATCTCCGGCGTCACCATCTTGTCGCGCTGAGGTCGCACCATGGCTGTTCTCACCTCCGACCACGCTCGCGATCGAGGCGACGTCGCCGCTCTGATCGACGAGTTCCGCGAAGTCACCTGGGCCCAACTGGACGAGCGCGTCAATCGGCTCGTCAACGGTCTGCGCGACGCCGGTCTGCGGACCGGTGACACGGTGGCGGTCATCGTAGGCAATCACTGCGAGTACTTCGAACTGGCGATGGCCTGCGCTCACGGTGGCTGGACCTACGTGCCGGTCAACTGGCACTGGGTGGCCGACGAATTGGCGTACGTGTTCGCCGACGCCGACGCCGCCGCTGTCTTCGTCGACGATCGCTTCGCCGAGGCCACCGCCGTGGCGTTGCGCGACGATCGCAGTGCGAACGTTCGCCTGGTGGTCGGCATCCGAACGGCCGCCGACTCGGTGGTGCGCGGCGACGGTCGATTCCGCGAATACGACGACGTCGTGTCGGCCGGTTCGTCCGCCGAGCCCACGGATCAGATGCTCGGAGGTCCGATGTTCTACACCTCGGGCACCACCGGTCGCCCCAAGGGGGTTCGGGGCATGTTGTCCGGAGGGCTGTCGATGACGCCCGACATCATGAAGCTGGTGGCGGCGGGCTTCTCGAACTTCCTGCCCATCCCCGGTCGCACCATGTTGTGCGGGCCGTTCTACCACTCGGCGCAATGGGCGTTCTCCTACCTGCCGATGATCGGTGGATCGTCGGTGGTCATGCAGCACAAGTTCGACTCGGCCGGAATGCTCGAGTTGATCGATCGCCATGCCTGCACGAACGTGCACCTGGTGCCCACGCAGATGAAGCGCATGCTCGACCTGCCCGATGACGTGAAGAGTCGATTCGTCGGTGGTTCGCTCACGACGGTGTGGCACGGCGCGGCCCCGTGTCCGCCGGCGGTGAAGCGGGGCCTGATCGAATGGATGGGCCCGAAGATCACCGAGTACTACGGCAGCACCGAAGGTTCGATCATCTCCACGATCTCCTCCGCGGAGTGGTTGGCCAAGGGTGGAAGTGTGGGCAAACCGTTGGAGACGGTCGAAGTGATCGTGGTCGACGACGAAGGCAACCGCGTTGTTCGAGGTGCCGAGGGCACGTTGTACTTCCGCAACAAGATGGGCACCGATTTCACGTACCACAACGACGAAGGCAAGACGGCCGCGGCTCACCTCGAGCCCGGCGTGTTCACGACCGGCGACGTCGGCTACCTCGATGCCGACGGCTACTTGTGGTTGAGCGATCGCAAGATCGACATGATCATCAGCGGTGGCGTCAACATCTACCCGGCCGAGATCGAAGGAGTTCTGGCGGTGCACCCGGCGGTCGAGGACGTGGCGGTCATCGGTGTCCCCGACGAGGAGTTCGGCGAGAGCGTGAAGGCCCTGGTGCAGGTGAAGGACGGCGTCGTGGCCGACGAATCCTTGTCATCGGAATTGATCGCCCACTGTCGCGAACTTCTGGCCGGTTACAAGGCGCCGCGTTCGGTCGACTACGTGGCCCACGTGCCGCGCACCGGAACGGGCAAGATCCAAAAGGCTCCGCTGCGGGCGCCGTATTGGGAAGGCCATCAGCGACGCATCTGAGTTCCGAACGAGGGGGAGACGTGAAACAAGTCGATTACAGCCGGTGTTACCACCAAGGTATTCGTGTCCCGAACCTGGAACGGGCGATGTCCGAGTTGGGTGATTCGCTCGGGGTGACGTGGTGCGAACCGCAAACCCGCGAGCAGAACGTGTGGTTGCCCGGCGAGGGGGAGAAGCAGATTCCCTTGCGGTTCACGTATTCGGCCGAGGGACCCCAGCACATCGAGTTGCTCGAAGGTGCGCCGGGTTCCATCTGGGACGGCCGCTCGAACCCGGGTCTGCATCATGTCGGCGTGTGGTCCGACGACGTGGCGGGCGAGTCGTTGGCGCTCGTCGAACGGGGGTGGACGATCGTCATGGCTCAGGCCTCGCCCGAGAAGAACTACGGAGCATTCACCTACGTCCAACCGCCCAGCGGTCTGATCGTGGAGTTGGTGTGGAGCGCGATCAAGCCCATGTTCGATCGTTGGTTCGCCGGCGGACCGCTCGGATGAGTGACGAGATGACCGCACCCCACACACCCACCGCGAGCGGCTTCTCGGCCGCGTCCACCACCGACGACGTTCTCGCCGGTCTCGATCTCACGGGTCGTCGGTTCCTGGTCACCGGGGCCTCGGGCGGACTCGGTCTCGAAACCACCCGGGCACTGGCGGCGCACGGAGCCACCGTCGTGATGGCGGCGCGCAATCCCGACAAGAACCGCGAGGCCATGACGTCCATTCGCGAGGCGCATCCCGGAGCGGACCTCGAGGAGTTGGACGTCGACCTCGGCTCGCTGGTGTCGGTGCGGACGGCGTCGGCGCGCTTTCTCGCCGATTCCCGCCCGCTTCACGGGCTCATCTTGAACGCCGGAATCATGGCCACGCCGTTGGGTCACACCAGCGACGGTTTCGAGCAACAGTTCGGTGTCGATCATCTCGGGCACTTCTTGTTGGCGCGCGAGTTGCTGCCGCGGCTCGTGCAGTCGGCACCGGCGCGGGTGGTGGTGCTCTCGTCGGCGGGTCATCGCATGGGTGACATCGACTTCGACGACCCAAACTTCGCGAAACGTGACTACGATCCGTTCCTGTCGTACGGGGCAGCCAAGACCTGCAACGTCCTGCACGCGGTCGAGATCGATCGTCGATACCGGGGCCTCGGCGTTCGTGCCTTCGCGGTTCACCCCGGTGGCATCCACACCGAACTTGGTAGGTACATGACACCCGAGGTGATCCAGTCCTTGATGGATCGCATCAGTGACCGGCCCCAGGCGCTCACGTGGAAGAGTCCGGAACAAGGAGCCGCCACCACGGTGTGGGCGGCCACGTCGGCGTTGCTCGATGGCCGCGGTGGCGAGTACTGCGAAGACTGCAACGTGTCGCCGGTGGTCGACGACGACTCCTTGGCCGCCGTCGGGGTGGCCGCCCGCGCGGTGGACCCCGAGCGAGCCCGGGAACTGTGGGTTCTGAGCGAGCGACTGGTGGGCTGACCCTGATCCGGGTTGGAGAAAGCGCCGGTTTCGGGCACTTTTCCTACCCAGAACGCGGGGGGTTTGTTACGGTGCCGTCGTGGCCACGATCCTCGCGCACATCACAGTGAAGCCGGGCGCCGAAGCGCGCTTCGAGGAGATCTCGCGCGACCTCTATCGAGCCAGCCACGCCGGCGAGCAGGGTCTGTTGCGCTACGAGTACTGGCGGGGCTCCGAACCGAGCACCTACTACACGCTGCTCGCCTTCACCGACTTCGCCGCCTTCATCGCGCATCAGACGAGCGAGCACCACGAAGCGGCATCACCCCAACTGGGGTCGGTGTTGGCCGGTCTCCGCCTGGAGTGGGTCGACCCGATGCAGGGCGCGAGTCCGTTGCCGAGCACCGACACCCAGGACCTCTCCGGATCGACCGACGAACTGACGCGCGCGTACGCTAAACGCTTCGCCGCCCAGGTCGCGCCCTGGTGGGCCGAACATCGTTGAAGCCAGACACACACCTCACGAAGGGAACACCGACATGACCGACATGCTCGACCGTAACGCCGAACAGACACCGTGGTTCCTGCGCGGCAACTACGCGCCCGTCTTTGACGAGGTGACCGACACCAATCTGAAGGTGACGGGTGCCATCCCCAAGAGCCTGCAAGGCCTCTACGTGCGCAACGGCTCCAACCCGAAAGACGGCAAGGCCGGACACTGGTTCTTCGGCGACGGCATGGTGCACGGCGTGCGCCTCGAAGGTGGGCGAGCCAAGTGGTACCGCAACCGGTACGTGCGCACACCGAAGTACCTGAACGGCATGGACGCCATGGACCCCGAGACGATGTTCGACCCGACCGCCAGTGCTGCCAACACCCACGTTCTGGCTCATGCCGGTCGCATCTGGGCGCTCGAGGAGGGTCACCTTCCGTGGGAGATCTCGCCGGAGTTGGAAACGATCGGATGCGACGACTTCGGTGGTCGATTGACGACCGCGTTCACCGCGCACCCGAAGTTGTGCGCCGAGACCAACGAACTGCACTTCTTCGGGTATTCCGCGGTGGCCCCGTTCGTGACGTATCACGTCCTCGACGGTCGGGGACAGTTGGTGCATTCGGCACCCATCACCACGCCCAAGGGCACGATGATGCACGACTTCATGATCACCCGGGAGCACGCCATCTTCATGGACCTACCGGTGGTTTTCAACCTCGACAAGATGGCCGAGGGGCTGCCCCCGATCGGCTGGGACGACGACTACGGCGCGCGCATCGGCATCATGCCGCGCATGGGCATCGACAAGGACGTTCGTTGGTTCGATATCGATCCCTGTTACGTGTTCCATCCGTTGAACGCGTTCGTCGACGGTGACGAGGTGGTGTGCGACGTCGGACGTCACGAGTCGATGTGGCGCGGATCGATGGAAAGTTTCGAGCCGTGTTTCATGTACCGCTGGCGTTTCAACATGCGGACCGGTGCGGTGAGCGAGACCCAGATCGACGATTGGGCCCACGCGTTTCCGCGCGTCGACGAACGCCTGGTCGGGTTGAAGCACCGGTACGGATGGGTGGCCGGCTCGCGATCCGCCGTCACCGGTTCGGGCTCGGGTGTTCCTGGCGGCGACCCTGGCGTGGTGGCGCGTTACGACATGAACGACGGATCCAAGACCATTCACGACCTCGGTCCGCACGCGCATCCGGGCGAATTCGTGTTCGTTCAGGATTCGGCAACGGCCGGCGAGGACGAGGGATGGGCGATGGGCTTCGTGCACGACGAATCCACCAACCGCACCGACCTGGTCATCCTCGATGCCTCGGATCTGTCGAAGCCCGCGGTGGCACGAGTGCACCTGCCCCAGCGGGTGCCGTACGGATTCCACGGAAGTTGGGTCGACGACTCGATGATCTGATCACCCGCGGGCGAGCGACCGCACGCGTTCGTAGAACGCCAAGAGACCCTCGCTGCGTTCGTACAGTTCGACGAGGTGACCCAGTTCGTCGCGAGCATCGCAGAAGACGAAGTCGGTCCCGGTTCTCGTGCGGGCCTCGAGCAACACGGGGGCTCCGTGCGACCGGCAGTGCTCGATGGCCGCGGGCAACGAATCGACCATGTACGCCACGTGGTGAACGCGACCCGGAGGCACGAGTGGGGCGGTGTGTTCCATCACCAGCTCCACCATGAGGTCACCCCACCAGCCGTAGGCCGAAGAGTGATCGAAGGGCGTGGGCGCCCCGTTCACGAGCGACACGGCGAGATCGATGTGCTCGGCGACGACGAAAGGTCCGGATCCCCAA
>Ga0169931_10000673_pt1 | contig 56618 bp, 45 predicted proteins | sample Kivu_15m_20L_FD_129675 | JGI IMG/M metagenome (GOLD analysis project Ga0169931, IMG submission 129675) | Freshwater microbial communities from Lake Kivu, Western Province, Rwanda to study Microbial Dark Matter (Phase II) - Kivu_15m_20L... | ecosystem: Environmental > Aquatic > Freshwater > Lake...
AGCTCAGTTGTAGCGCGGCGCGATTCGAGTTGCGAAGCGCCCTCGCTAACGCGTCGGGCTACTCTGGTGTAGCCCGACGCGTTAGCGAGGGCGGAACGCCACAACTGAGCTGCAACGCACCACTAGAAAGCCTGTGTCACAAAGACCGCGCTACTTTACTTCTTGCGCACGAGCTTCATCACGCCGCAGTGCGTGGGGACCGGCTTGCCGTTCTCCCACGCTTCGCCCTCGATGTCGATGCGGTCGTCGCTCACGAACGTCACGACGGACGAGTGCATGTGCATGTCCTTGTTCACGTCGAAGTTCGTGCCGCCGGCGAAGTCCCACTTGATCTGGTTCGCCGGGGCCTTCGGGTCGGCCTTCAGCCGCGGCTGGTTGCCCAGCGCGCAGTAGTGGGTCATCACCAGCTCGCCCTTGTCGAGGTGGTACACGGACACCATCTCCATCGGCGTGCCGGGGAAGAACGTCTCGTGAACGGTGGAGCCGTTCGCGATCACCTTCACCACCGACACCACCTTGTCGGTCGGCTTCCCGTCCTTGTCGGCCTCCACCCACGTCCCGGCGAGCTTCTTCACCTTCTCGAACCCGGCGTGCGCCGGCGCGGGGGCCGGTTTGGGCGCGTCGGCGGCGCGCACCGACCGCGAGTGTCAGGGCGAGGGCGGCAGCGGCGGCAGCGGTGCGAATCGTCATCGGCTCGAACTCCGAACGGGTTGGGGCGAATCCGCGCGTACACCGAATGTGTACTCGCGTGTATCATCGGGCGAACGGGGCGCAAACTTGAACACTATTCTGCCCCGCGCGGCGCGCCGGCGACAGGTCGGTTGCCGTTCCCCCGAGCCGGGCAAATCGGCGCGCCGGTACACGATATGAGCGGAAACGGCGCACCGGTGCGCCGCCCACCCGGAGACACCGATGCCTTCCGCACGCCGCCCGCTCGCCCGCCTCGCCCTCGAAGCCCTCGAAACCCGCGAAGTGCCCGTCGCCAACTTGCAGGTCGCGCCGACCCAAGACGCCGCCGCCCTGCTCTCTTCGCTGCTCGGAAGCGGCATCACCGCGAGCAACGTCGTGCTCGTGAGTAACCAAGCCGGCGGCGGTACGAGCACCTCGACCGGCACGTTCACCGACTCCTCCACCGGCGCGGCCGGCATCGGGCTCGCGTCCGGCGTCGTCTTCAGCACCGGCGCGGTCGAACAGGCTCCCAGCCCGCGGGCTACATTCGCGACCACGAGCTTCAGCGCGCCGACGGACGCCGACTTAGCCGCCGCGGTCCCCGGCACCTACAACGATGCGACCAGTCTGCGGTTCGACTTCACCGCCACCGGCAACCGGCTCAGCGTGAACTACGTGTTGGCCTCCGAAGAGGGCTTCGGCGGTTCCTTCGCCGATGCGTTCGGGTTCCTCGTGCGCGACCTGACCGCGGGCGAAACGACGTTCCGCAACATTGCCCTGATCCCCGGCACGACCACACCGGTCTCGGTCGGGAACATCGGCCCGTCTACCAACAGCGCGTTCTACCGCCCCAACAGCGGCAGCATCAACACGGTGTACAACGGCCTCACGACCGTGCTGACCGCCGAAACCGACCTCGTCGTCGGGCACACCTACCAGTTCAAACTGGTGCTCGCCGACCTCAGCGACGATGTCTTCGATACCGCGGTGTTCCTCGGTGCCGGCAGTTTCGCGGTCGCCTCGTCCGCGCCGTCCGCGCCGAGCGCGCCGGAAGCCGAGGTCAGCTTCGACACGTCGTCCGGGAACGGCACCGTGCGCGTGCTGAACGCGGACGGCACCACGCGGTTCCTGTTCAACCCGTACGCCGGCTTCACCGGGCCGGTGTCGTCGGCGCTCGGCGACGTGACCGGCGACGGCGTCTCCGACGTGTTCACCGCGGCCCGCGGCACCGTGACCGCCTTCGACGGCGCGACCGGCGCGCGGTTCGAGGCGCAGCCGTTCGTCGGGTACACCGGCGCGATCAGCCTCGCGGCCGGCGACCTCACCGGCGACGGCGTCGTCGACGTCGCCATCACCGCGATGCTGAACGGCAACACGATGGTGTTCAACGGGGCGACCGGCGCGCTGATCGTGCAGTTCAACGCCTTCTCCGGGCACAACGGCCCGGTCGAACTCGCCATCGGCGACCTGACCGGCGACGGGGTGAACGAACTGGTGGCCGTCGCGCGCCGCCCGGCCGGGCTTCAGGTGAACGTGTACGACATCGCGAACCTGCGCGTCGCCGACGAACTGACGCTGGCCGCGCCCGGCGGCGACCGGTTCTCGGTCGCCGTCACCGACCCGGCGAGCGGCCCCGGCAACCTCGTGATCTCCTCCGGCGGTAACGTCGCAGTGATCGACATGCAGGCCCGCGCGGTCCGCGCGCTGTTCGATCTGAACGGAACCGTCCCCGATGTCGAACTCGACATCATGGGCAGCAACATCCTCGTCTCCGCGCCGCTCGCCGGGCGCACCGGCGTCATGAGCGTCAGCGGCAGCACGTTCGACGTGCTCGGCGTCTACTTCGCCGACGAACCGCCGCTCGTCGGCTGACGCACCCGCGACTGTGGCACACCGGCGCGCGGGTTCGTAGCACAACACGAACCCGCGCTCACTTCACCCGGTGCCGCCATGACTCGCGCCGCGCTCGTTCTTCTGCTGCTCGCAGCGCCGCTCGGCGCGCAACCCAAAGCCGAAACGGTCACGTCGAAGGGCGGCGTGGTGGTGTGCGTGTCGCCGCCCGCGGCCGAAGTCGGACTCGCGACTCTCAAGAAGGGCGGGAACGCGGTCGATGCCGCGGTCGCCACCGCGTTCGCGATGGCCGTGACGTGGCCGGAAGCCGGGAACATCGGCGGCGGCGGGTTCATGCTCGTCGCGCCGCCGGGCAAAGCGCCGACGTGCTTCGAGTACCGCGAGACCGCCCCCGCTGCGGCGAAGGTTGATCTGTTCGCGGACGGCAAAGTGACGTGGCTGAACCACAAGGCCGCGGGCGTACCGGGCACCGTTCGCGGGCTGGCGCTCGCGCACTCGAAGTTCGGAAAGTTGAAATGGAGCGAAGTGGTTCTGCCGGCGATGGAGTTGGCCGAGAAGGGCTTCACCGTAAACGCGGTACTCGCGGGCGGCCTGAATCGCGTGCTCGCGGACCCGAAGACCACGAACGCGGAGTTCAAGCGCGTCTACGGTAAGCCCGGCGGCGCGAAGTGGGCCGAGGGCGATAGACTCGTGCTGAAAGACTTGGGGCACACGCTCCGCCTCATCGCGGAGAAAGGCGCGGACGCCTTCTACACCGGCGAACTCGCGGAGCTGCTCGAAAAGGAAATGAAGGCCGAAGGCGGCCTCATCACGAAGGCCGATCTCGCGGCGTACAAAGCCAACGAGCGCGAACCGATTCGCGCGCAGTTCCGCGGGTTCGATGTGTACGGCCCTCCCCCGCCGAGTTCCGGCGGCGTCGCGCTCGCCGAAATGCTGAACACGCTCAGTCACTTCGACCTGAAGAAGATGGGCCGCTGGTCTCCGGAGGCGAACCACCTGATCGCGGAGAGCATGAAGCGCGCGTTCGCGGACCGCGCGCGGTACCTCGGCGACCCGGACTTCACCAAGATTCCCGCGCACCTCACGTCACCGGAGTACGGCAAGAAGCTGGCCGGGACGATCGACCTCAAGAAGGCGACGCCGGCGGCGGAGTTGGCCCCGGACATCAAGCTGAACGAAGAGAGCGAGAGCACAACGCACTTCTCGGTCATCGACCGCGACGGCCTCGCGGTGAGCAACACTTACACGCTGGAAAACAGCTACGGGAACCGCGTGGTGGTGCGCGGCGCGGGCTACATCCTGAACAACGAAATGACCGACTTCAACCCGCGCCCGGGCTTCACCGGCACGAACGGGCAGATCGGCACGAAGCCGAACCAGATCGCGCCCGGCAAGCGGATGCTCTCTTCCATGACACCGGTGATCGTGCTGAAGGACGGCAAACCGGTGCTGATTACGGGCAGCCCCGGCGGGCGCACGATCATCAACACCGTCGCGTGCGTGGTGCTGAACGTGACCGAATTCGAGATGAGCGTGGCGGACGCGGTGAGCGCGCCGCGGACGCACCACCAATGGCTCCCGGACGCGATCCGGTTCGAGGGCGCGAAGGAACACGCGGAGCTAGTGAAGCAACTGAAGGCTCTGGGCCACACCGTGACCGAAGCGCGCCAAGGCGACGCGCATTCCATCTGGATCGACCCCAAAACCGGCGCGCGTGTAGGTGCCGCCGACAAGAGGTTGGACGGGAAGGCGCTGGGGGAGTGACGTGTGAGCGCGGATGCCTTGTCTTGTAACCCGACGCGTAAGCGAGGGTGTATTGGTTTTCAGCCCCGAAGGGGCGGGACAACACAGCCCGGTGCAACGCACCGGGTTTGCTTGGGAACGAGGCGGCAGGCTGAAAGCCTGCGACACCGACACGCTTGTCGCACCCCTTCGGGGTGCCAATCCCGCGCTCGCGGTTCCCGGTGCGTTGCACCGGGCTAAAATGTCGCACCCCTTCGGGGTGAAATCCCTCGCTCACGCGTCGGGCTACAAAATCAGAATCCCTCGCTCACGCGTTGGGTTCACAGAATCTCACGCCCCAAGCCGTGCTGCTTCGCGAGTTCCACGACCTTCACCGCGAGCGCGATGTCTTCGACGCCGAGGCCCAGCGACTTGAACATGGTCACATCGTCGGCGCTCTCGCGGCCGGGGTAGCGGCCGACCAACAGCGGGGCGAATTCGAACACGTCCGCCCACTGCAACACGCCCTGCTTGATCGGCTCCACAAAGTCGCCGGCTTCGAGCTTCGCCTGCTCCTTGCTATCGACGCTCACCACTTGCGTGCGGCGGAACACTTCCACATCGGTTTCGGTTTTGCCGAGGAAGTTCGAGCCGACTACGTTCAGGTGCTGCCCCGGCTGCACCCACTCGCCGAACAGCACGGGGTCACGGGCGTTCGTCGCGGTGCAAACGATGTCGCACTTCGCGGCTTCTTCCGGCTTCTCCACCGGGATCACTTCCACGCCGGTTTCGGCTGCCATCTGCGCCGCGAATGCCTTGCGGCGCTCCGCGTCGCGCCCATACACGAACGCGGTCTTGATTGGCCGTACCTTGCACACCGCGAGCAGTTGCGTGCGCGCCTGCTTCCCGGTGCCGTACACGCCGACGGTAGTTGAGTCAGCGCGAGCGAGCTTCTTCGTGGCGACACCGCTCGCGGCCCCGGTGCGGAACTGCCCGAGCAGATCCGCTTCCAGAATCGCGGTGATGCCGCCCTCTTTTGGGTCGAACAGCGTGACGTGGAACTTCGCGCCCTGCTTCGTGGTCGTGTACGCCTTGTAGCCGAGCGCGCCGAGCGTCTTGGCCGCGGCGGGCAGAACGTGCAACACCGCGTGATCGGTCTGCACGCGCTGCCGCGGCGGGTTCACGGCCTCTTCGAGCGCCATTTTGCGGAACGCCGCGGCGGTCGTTTCGAGCGCGAGGTCCATCGTGAGGACCCGCGCGACTTCGGCTTCGGTCAGAGACAGAACGGGCATGGCTGCACCTCGAATAGTGGGCAGTGGGGAGTGAGCAGTGGGCAGTAAGCAGAAGACAAAACAGAGAGCAACGAACGAAGGGGCGCAGCTTACCGTTCCGTATTCCGAACTGCCCACTGTTCACTGCCCACTAACCACTATTCCTGCTCACTGACAACTACTCAGCCATTCCTTCAACTTCGCAAGGCCGGCTTCGATGGTCGCGCGGTTCGTGGCGAACGACATCCGCACGAACCCTTCCGCGCCGAACGCGACCCCGGGCACGAGGTTCACGTGCGCCTGTTCCAACAGCGCGTTGCAGAACGAGAGCGAGTCCGTCACCTTCGTGCCGCCGAACGTCTTGCCGAAGTACGACGACACATCGAAGAACGCGTAGAACGCGCCGCCCGGCACCGGGAGTTTCACACCGGGGATCGCGCTCAGCAATTTCAGGGTGAGCTCGCGCCGCGCCGCGAACTCCTTGCGCATCTCCGCGACGCACTCCTGCGGCCCGGTCAGCGCGGCGACGAGCGCCGCTTGGCTCACGCTGCTCGGGCAACTCGTCTCTTGGCTCTGGATCGTGTCCATCGCCTTCACCACCGCGGCCGGCGCGACGGCCCAGCCCATGCGCCACCCGGTCATGGCGTAGCTCTTGCTCGCTCCGCTGATCGTAATGGTGCGGTCCTTCAGCCACGGGCGCAGCGTCGCCACGCACGTCGGCGTCAGGTCGCCGTAGGTGAGCTGTTCGTAAATCTCGTCGCTCAGCACCGCGACTTCGGTCGCCTCCAGCGCGTCCACGAGCGCTTCGAGTTCGGCCCGCGTGTACACGGTCCCGGTGGGGTTGTTCGGCGAGTTCAGCATGAGCAGGCGCGAGTTCGGCGTGAGCGCCGCCTTCAACTGCGCCGGCGACATCTTGAACCCGCTCTCGGCGGTCGTGTTCACCAGCACCGGCGTCGCACCGGTCATGCTCACGAGGTCCGAGTAGCTCACCCAGTACGGCGTGGGGATGATGACTTCGTCGCCCGGGCCGACGGTCGCGGCGAGCGCGTTGTGAATGGAGTGCTTCGCGCCGTTGGAAACGATCACCTGCTCTGGGGTGCAATCGAGGCCGTGGAACGCCTTGTACCACTTGCAGATCGCGGCCTTCACTTCCGCGGTGCCGGCGGTCGGCGTGTAGTGCGTCTGCCCGCTTTCGGCGGCCTTCTCCGCGGCGTCGCAGATGTGCGCCGGCGTGTTGAAGTCCGGCTCGCCGAGGCTGAAGTCGAGCACTTTGATGCCCGCAGCCTTCAACTGGCGGGCCTTCGTGCCCGCGGCAATGGTCGCGGACGGCTTGACGGACGCGGCGAGCTTCGACGTGCGGATCATGTCGCGTGTGGCCCCGGAGAGATAGAATGCAGCGCTCATCGTACCAGAATCGCGGCAGGCGGGAATGCACCTCGCACAGTTCGTTCACCGGTACCCGCCGGCGCTGGGCGGTTCTGAGGCTTACGCGGCGCGCCTCAGCGCGCACTGCGCCGCCCGCGGCGACACCGTGACCGTGTTCACGAGCAGCGCGATTGAGCTGGAGGAGATGTGGTTTAAGAAGCGACCTACCCCCCCCGGCCCCCCCTCCCTAAAGGGAAGGGGGGAGAGTCGCCTCGCTGCGCTCGACGAACCAGCACCTTCTTCGTCTTCGCAAGCGTCACGAAGTGACGCGCTCTCCCCCCTTCCCATTAGGGAGGGGGGGCCGGGGGGGGTAGATGAGACCATCCACCGCTTCCGCCCCCTCACGTTCCCGCTGCGCCGCTATGTGCTGAAGGCGCTCTCGCTGCTGCCGAACCGCATGTTGCAGTGCATGACGCACCCGTGTAACCCGGTGTGCCCCGGCATGTGGCGCGCCGCGAAGCACTTCACCGGCCCACTGGACGCGGTCCACGCGACGGCGTTCCCGTACTCGTTCCCGGTCGCGTGCGCGGCGCACCTCGCGCTGATGCGCGGCGTGCCGTTCCTGCTGACGCCGTTCTTGCACTTGGGTGATCCGAACGACGCGCGCGACCGCACGCGAGCGCAGTACACGAAGCCGCACCTGCAATGGCTGCTGCGGCTCGCGCACCGCGTCTTCGTGCAAACGCAAGCCGAGCGCGCCGCGGTACTGGCGTGCGGCGTGCCGGAAGCCAACATTGTGCTGCAAGGCTTGGGCGTGGACGCGAGCGAATGCACCGGCGGGAACCGCACCGCGGCCCGCGCCGCGTGGAACTGCGCACCGGGCGACGTTGTGATCGGGCACTTGGCGAACAACAGCGAAGAAAAGGGAACCTGCGACCTGCTGCGCGCGGCGCTGGTCGCGTGGCAGCGCGTGTCGCACCTGCGAATCGTGCTCGCCGGGCCGGAGATGCCGAACTTCCGCAAGTTCTGGGACACGTTCCCCGCGAAGGAGCGCGTGACGCGCCTCGGCGTGCTGAGCGACGCGCAGAAGCGCGACTTCTTCGCCGGGATCGACGCCTTCGCGCTCCCGTCGCGCTCCGACTCGTTCGGGCTGGTGCTGCTCGAAGCGTGGGCGAACGGCAAGCCGAACGTGGTGTACGCCGCGGGCGGCCCGGCCGAAATCGTGCGCCACGAACTCGACGGCCTGCACGTGCGCTGCGGCGACCTCGTGACGCTTGAGCACGCGCTGCGCCGCCTCACCGACACCGACCTGCGCCGCGCGATGGGCGAAGCCGGGCGCGCGCGAATTCCGCACGAATTCCGCTGGGAAGACAAGCTCGACCTCGTGCGCGCGGCGTACGCGCAGTAGCCGGCGCGCACGCGCGGCCGTTCAACGTCCTCCGCCGTTCGGGTGCGGAGAATCGAATCCCCAACCTACCGCTTCACGCGAGGTGCTGCTACAGTCGTTGTCGAATTGTCGCACACCTTCGGAGGTTTCCCGTGAGCTACGACTTGTACCTCTTTCGCCGCGCGGGCGCGAAGCCGCTGAAGAAGAAAGAGTTTCTGGCGTACTTCAAGGGTCGCTTGGATTTCACCGTCAAGGGCACCAGCGTCGGTTACCAGAACGAGAAGACCGGCGTGTACTTCTCTTTCGACTACAGCGACGGCAAGAGCACCGACGCCGACGACCCGAACGCCGGCCGCGCGCACATTCACTTCAACATCAACTACTTCCGGCCGCACACCTTCGGCCTTGAGGCCGAGCGCGTGCTGACGCGGTTGGTCGCGGGGTTAGACCTGATCGTGTCCGACCCGCAGAACGAAGGCATGGGCGACGGCGACTACACCCCGGAAGGGTTTCTCCGCGGGTGGAACGCCGGCAACCGCTTCGGCTACCAATCCATGCGGGCGGTTCAGCAGCGGGGCGAAACGCTGCTCGGCGGGCAGCACGTTCTCCCGGCGCAGACGTTGCGCGCGTGCTGGGAGTGGACCTACGGCATCAACACCCTTTACGACCGGCTCCACGAAGACGACATCGACGTGTTCATTCCCCGCGTGATGTTCGGGCTGTGCGACGGCGCGCTCCGCACCTTCTGCGTGTGGCCGCAGTTGATCCCGACGGCGCTCCCGGCGGTCGATCTGGTGCTCGTGATGCGCGACGAGTTACCACAAGGAACGGAGGGCGAAACGGGCAACGCGCTGGTCGCGTGGAAGGACGTGCGCAAAGCGGCGGCGAAGTTCAAGCTGGTGTCCGGGAAGGACGCGCCCGGGCTGAAGTACGTGCTGATGGACTACGGCACCGCCGAGGAAGCCCCGCCGGAGTTGCTCAAGTTCGTGCGCGGCCTGCCCGCGTTCGAGGGGTCGCTACAGGGCATCTCGCCCGACCAAGTGCTCGACGAAGAACTCGTGCGCGACTGCGCCCCCGACGCGAAGTGAACAGGGAGCAAGGAGTGAACAGCCGCGGCCGGGGTTGAAACCCCGGCCTGTGCAAGGTGACGCCGTTGGCGTTCAAAGAACCAAGACCCGGTGCTTCTTTATATGGTCCCAACGGGACCACCTCGCATAGGCCGGGGTTTCAACCCCGGCCATCCAACCACGCTCCCGCGGGCCTTTCCACTTGCTCTGCCCTTCGCGTTCGGGATAATCAACACTCCAACCCTGCCGCTCCCGCCTCATTCGCACTGCCACATGATGCCACGCTACCTCACCGCGGCGCTCGCGGCGCTCGTGCTCGCTTCCGCCGCACGCGCGGTCGAACCGGCCGACCTCAAGCCCGGGCTTGTTGCCACGTACCAAGACTTCACCAGCGGCGAAGAGCCGCCGAAGGTAGTGCGGCTCGAACCCACCGTCGCGCTCGCGCTCGGCGACGGGCACAGCCCGCACCCGCGGCTCGCCACCGGGTTCGACACCGCGTGGAAGGGGTACATCAACATCACGCGGGCCGGGAAGTACACGTTCGGCGGCGTCAGCGAGGGCGGCAAACTCGAAGTGCTCGTGAACGGCAAGCCGGCACTCGACGCGACGCTCACACTCGAAGGCGGCGTGGTGCCGTTCGAGGCGCGGTTCCGCCGCACCGCAGGCCCGGTGCGCGTCGAACTCACGTGGGAAGGCCCGGGGTTCATCAAGGAACCGCTCGCCTACCAGTTCCTCGGCCACCTCGCCAAAGACCGGCCCAAGCAGTTCGACACCGACGGCGCGCTCGAACACGGGCGCTTCAAGTTCGAAGAGCTCGCGTGCGCCAAGTGCCACAAGCCGGCCGCGAACGACGCGATGGCGAAGACGCTCGCGCCGCGCACCGGGCCGAACCTCACCGACGTCGCGAAGCGCGCGTACGCGGGCTGGATTTACGCTTGGCTCGCCGACCCGGCGAAACTGCGCCCCAACACCGCGATGCCGAAGTCGTTCGCGAGTGACGACACCGGCACCGCCGAGCGGTACGCGGTCACGCAGTATCTGGTGTCGCTCGCGGGCAAGCCGCTCGACGTGTACAAGCTGCCGACCGTTCCGCCGAACCCGCTGAAGCAGAGCATGGACCGCGGGCGCGTGCTGTTCCACGTCACCGGGTGCGCCGCGTGCCACACCGAACCAGCCCCCAACAAAAAGAAAGACGAAGACGACGAGCGCGAACCGCTCGCCCCGGCGGACTACCTGTTCGGGCAGCACACCGCGACCGGCCCGGTGGCGAAGTACGCGCACGGCGGAATCGGCAGCAAGTTCCGGCCCGAAACGCTCGCGACGTTCCTGCAGAACCCGACGAAGACCAACCCGCACGGCCGCATGCCGAACCTGAACCTCAACGGCGCGGAAGCCACCGACCTCGCCAACTACCTCGTGCGCACGGTGGACGAGAACGTGATCGACGGCGCGCTCCCGGTTCCGAAGCTGAAGCCTTCGGACCTCGCCACCGCCGACGAGAAGAAGACGTTCGAGAAGCTGAAACCGGAACAGCAGTGGGCCGCGCTCGGCGGGCGGCTCGTGGTCTCGAAGGGCTGCGCGAACTGCCACGCGATCGAACCCGGCGGCAAGCCGGTCGCGGCGAGTGAGAAGTTCCCGGCGCTGAACGCGGTGAAGAAAGCCGGCGCGACCGGGTGCATCAGCGAGAAGCCGGACGCGTCGAAGGTGCCCGTCTACAAGTTGAGCGATTCCGAGCGCGCGGCGCTGGCGGCGTTCGTGAAAGACGGGCTGACCGGGGCCGGCGCGAGCGCGCCCGCGTACCAAGCCCGCGTCGCGCTCAAGCGGTTCAACTGCCTGAACTGCCACCAGCGCGACGGCGAGGGCGGCATCCCGGTGTCGCTCGCCGACACGATGCGGCAGATGGAAAAGGCCGAAAACGCCGACGACGTGCGGCCCCCGGTGCTCACCGGCGTCGCGCACAAGACGCGCACGAGTTGGCTGAAAACGATCCTCACGCAGAGCGGGCGCGCGCGGCCGTGGATGCAGCTTCGCATGCCGCAGTACGGCGAAGCGAACGTCGGCTTCCTGCCCGAAGCGCTCACCGCGCTCGAGGGCACCACACCGGACGACAAAGTTCACGTGGTCGAGCGCACCGCGACTAAGGTCGCGGCCGGGCGCGCGCTCGTCGGCAAGGGCGGGTTGGGGTGCGTGTCGTGCCACGACATCGGCGGCTTCGCCAACACCGGCACGCGCGGCCCGGACCTCGCGACCATCAACCAGCGCGTGCGCTACGACTGGTACGAGCGCTGGCTGTCGCAACCGCTGCGCATGGCCCCCGGCACGCGGATGCCGCAGGCGTTCGTCGAAGGCAAATCGGTTCTGAAGACGATCTTCAACGGCGACCCGAAGCAACAGGCCGAAGCGATGTGGGCGTACCTCGCGCTCGGCCCCGGCCTGCCGCTGCCGGACGGCCTCGAACCGCCGAAGGGGTTGGTCATCGCCGTGAAAGACCGCGCCGAGGTGCTGCGCACGTTCCTGCCGGACGCGGGCAGCAAGGCCATCGCGGTGGGCTACCCCGGTTACGTGAACGTCGGGTTCAGCGCGGACCAGTGCCGCACCAGCTACGCGTGGGCCGGGAACTTCTTGGACGCGTCGCCGGTGTGGAACAACCGCGGCGGCGCGCCCGCGAAGCTGCTCGGCCAGAAGTTCTGGACCGCACCGCCGGGCCACCCGTGGGGCCTGACCGCGAACGCGAAGCTCCCGCCGGACTTCCTCGGCCGCGCGAACAGCCCGGCGTTCGGCACGCCGCTCCCCGTCACCGACCCGCCGCGCCAGTACGACGGCCCGATGGCCGTGCAATTCGAGGGCTACAGCCTCGGCAAAGACGGGTTCCCGACGTTCCGCTACAAACTGGACGAAACCGGGAAAGGCGCGGTACTCGAAGTCGCCGAAACGCCAGCGCCGCTGAAGGCGCTACTCGCCACCGGCCTCGCGCGCAAGTTCGACGTGACCGTGCCGGGCGAGTACCAAGCGTGGCTGCTGCTCGGTTCGAGCGCGAAGGAACCGCGCGCGTTCGACGGCACCGGGAAGCCGCTGAAGATCGACTTCAAAGCGGACGAAGTGCTGGTCCCGCACGACCGCACGCGGGTCGTGGTGCCCGACGGCGACCGCGCCGCGCTCTTCGACCTGAGCGACGCCCCCGCCGGCACCGCGTGGCGGCTGGTGCAATCGCGCGGCGTCTGGCTCGTGATGCTGAAGTTGCCGAGCGCGAAGGAGCCGAAGCGCTACACGTTCGCCGCGAACGTGCTGGCGCTGCCGAAGGACGACGACTCGCTGGTGAAGGACCTGCTGACGCCGTGACGCCCGCGGCGCAGAACGCGGGTACGGCCGGGTTTTGTAGGTCGCGGTCGAGCGGCGCTTCGTCGCGAGGCCCGACGGCGAATCACTTTCCACTTGAACGCTTGCGTGCTTCACATAGTGAAGCACGCAAGCGTTTCGCGCAGAGCATTCACGCCGTCGGGCCTCGCTCGCAAGGCCTCGCTCGACCGCGACCTACAAGATACTCACGTCACGGTGCGCGCATGTCCGAATTTCGTCCCACCCCGCTCTCGTGGCGGTTCGGTATCGCGGGCGCGCTCGCGGCGCTCGTCGGCGTCGCGTACGCGCTGCAGGGCGCGCCCCCGCAGGTGCGCAGCGGGCTGGGCATCGGCGCGTTCGTGCTGCTCGCGTGCCTCTTCTCCAAGAACCTCCGCGCCGTGAACTGGCGCACCGTCGGCGCGGGCATCGCGCTGCAACTGGTGCTGGCGGTTCTGATCCTCCGCGTGCCGGTCGTGTACGACTTCTTCCGCGCCACCGGCGAGGTGATTCAAAAGTTCATCGACTTCACGAACGAGGGCGCGCGGTTCGTGTTCGGCCCGCTCGTCGACGACGACAAACTCGGCAAGGCAATGGGCGGCGCGAACGGGTTCATCTTCGTGGTCAAGGCGCTGCCGGCGGTCATCTTCGTGTCGTCGTTCTTCACGGTGCTGTACTTCCTCGGCGTGTTGCAGTTCGTGGTGAAGGTGTTCGCCCGCGTCATGGTGAAGGTGATGGGCACCAGCGGCGCGGAAACGCTCAGCGCCACCGCGAACGTGTTCATGGGCCAGACCGAAGCGCCGCTGATCGTGAAGCCGTACATCGCGGGCATGACGAAGTCCGAGTTGCTCGCGCTCATGGTCGGCGGCATGGCGACCATTTCCGGCGGCGTGATGGTGGCGTACGTCGGAATGCTTCAGAAGATCGGCATGGCCGAGCAAGCGGTCGCGATTCTGGCGACGAGCGTGATGGCCGCCCCGTGCGGGCTGTACGTGGCGAAGATTCTGCTCCCGGAGACCGAGGAACCGGTGACGCGCGGCGCGGTGAAGGTGGACGTGCCGCAGACGCACTCCAACGTGTTCGATGCCGCCGCGGACGGCGCGAGCGAGGGCATGAAACTGGTGCTGAACATCGCGGCCATGCTCATCGCGTTCATCGCGTTCGTCGCGCTGTTCAACCACCTGCTACTGAAGTGCGACCTCGCGCTCGGCCTCCAAGAGCAGTTCGGCTGGTCCGGACCGCTGAGCCTGCAACTGATCTTCTCGTGGGTGTTCGCCCCGGTCGCGCTGCTGATGGGCGTGCCGAGTGCCGACGTGCCCGCGGTGGGCGAACTACTGGGCACGAAACTGGTGCTGAACGAGTTCGTCGCGTACTTGGTGCTGTCCGAAAAGTTCAACGGCCAACTGGACCCGCGGAGCGTGGCGCTGACCGCGTTCGCGCTGACCGGGTTCGCGAACTTCGCGTCGATCGGCATTCAGCTCGGCGGGATCGGCGCGATGGCCCCGGAGCGCCGCGCCGACCTCGCGCGCCTCGGCGTGCTGGCGCTCTTGGGCGGGTTCCTCGCGACGCTCATCAACTCCGCCGTCGCCGGGCTGCTAATGTGAATCCGCAGAGCGGGTTCGTAGCTGGTAGTAACCCGCTTCAGCGGGTTCCCCAAACACCGAAATGAAGAGCGGAACATTCCGAGAGCGAACGCGACACACGAACCGCATTCGCCACTCAAGTTGCATTGCTTTGCGTTTCGGTGTTTGGGAAACCCGTGAAGCGGGTTACTACCAACAACCCCGCTGCGCGCGTCACAGCAGTTCGCTAATCGGTTGCGGGTCTTCGAGCACGTTCGTCGGACGGCCGCTGGGGTCGAGCAGTTGCAGTTTCGGGTCGATGCCGAGAACGGTGTAGATCGTCGCGTGGACGTTGCACGGCGTCAGCGGGCGCGAGTTCGGCCGCTGGCCGAGTTTGTCCGTGCTGCCGATCACCTGCCCGCCCTTCACGCCGCCGCCGCCCATGAGGCAGAACATCGCGTCGCCCCAGTGGTCGCGGCCCGGCGTGCCCATGCTCATCGGCGCGCCGCCGTTGCCCCCGTCGTTCATCTTGGGCGTGCGGCCGAACTCGCCGCACAGCACCACGAGCGTGGTGTCCAGCAAGCCGCGGTCGTCCAAGTCCTCGAACAGCGTCGCGACGGCCGCGTCCACCCGCGGCAGGTAGTTCTCGTAACCCTTCTTCAAGTCCCAGTGGTGGTCCCAACCGCCGAAGTGCACCGTGACGAACGTCGATCCGGCTTCGACCAAGCGGCGCGCGAGCAGGCAGCTTTGGCCCCAGTTGTTGCGGCCGTAGCGGTCGCGGAGTGCGGTCGATTCCTTACCGATGGCGAACGCTTCGCGGGCGGTGGGGCCGGTCACGAACTCGTACGCCTCGCGCGCGAAGCGGTCGAGCGCTTGGCTCGTCGGGTGCGCGTCCAAGTGCTTGCGGTTCTTGTCGAACTGCGCGAGCAGCGAGCGCCGGTCTTCGAGCTTTTCGACCGTGAGGCCGTTCGCGAGGTTCAAATTCCGCACGGAGTAGTTCGCGGCGTTCGGGTCGCCGGTGAGGAACGGGTCGTGCTGCGCGCCGAGCATGTGCCCGCCGAAGTAGCCGGGGGCGAGGCCGATGCTCGCGGCGTGCGGCGCGCCCACGTAGCCCGGCATCCCGGTCACGCGCGGCCCCAACTCGCGGTTCACGATCGCGCCGATGCCCGGGAACTTCTGGGTGTTGTTCGCCCCGCTCACGCCCATGTCTTTCGTGGTGAGCATCCGGTGCCCGCCGGCGAAGTGGTCGCCGGTGTTGTGGTACAGCGAGCGCACCATCGAGAACTTGTCGGTGACGCGGGCCTGCTTCGGGTACAGTTCCGTGATGTCGAAGCCCGGCACCTTCGTGCGGATCGGCTTCCAGATGCCGCGGTACTCGGCCGGGGCGTCCGGCTTCATGTCGTACATGTCCATGTGGCCCGGACCGCCGTCGAGCCAGATCAGAATGACGGAGGTGTTCTTGTTCCCGAGGCTCGGTTGCGACGCCGCCTTCGCGCGGTTCAGTTGCGGCAGCCCGACGGCCGCCATCCCTGCGACGCCGAGTGTCAGGAAGTCGCGCCGCTTGATGCCGTCGCAATAGCGCCCGGACGCGCCGAGATCGAGTTGGAACATGGGAAGAGGTTCCTCGCGGAGAGTGCGGCAGGCGGGCGGGCGGAAACACGAGCGGGTATTGAAGTGTCGTGTATACCGCGGCCCGCGTCAAGCGCCAAGGCGTGCGCGCGCGGGAAATAGCGGCACCGCCGGTCACCACACGCGATGGTCGTAGGGGCCGAGCACCAGCGGGAACGGCAGGTGCACTTTCGCCGCCGCCCGTGCGACGGCCGCGGCGCGCCGCGCCTGAAGGTACAGCCGCGCGGATTGCGGGTCGAGCGGGAGCACCTTCTCCGCGTGCGTTTTCGGCTCACCGGGGCACGGTGGCCCGGGGAACTCGCCGATGAAATAGTCACCGTAACATTGATCGTCGAGCGGCGCGAAGTTGTTCGCCGGTTCGCGCGTCGTGAACCACCCGCGGGCCGGGATACCGATGTGTTTGGACACGTCGAGGCGTAGACTCACCACGGTGTCGGGCGCGTTTCCGGCCGCGGCGCGTAGTGCGTCCGCGACAGTATCGGACCACGCCGCGAACGGCACCGCGTCGATGCTCGCCGCAACGGTCTCGCCGCGGTGTTGCACGCAGAGCGCGCGGAAGTGCGATTCGAGCGCGTCGAACTCGCGCGCCTTCAGCAACCGGTGGAACGCGGGGTACTGCTGCCGGCGCAGGTCGTCCCACGTGTACCCGCGCCAGCAGCCCTGCCACCCGGGGTACACGAACCCGGTCTCCCACAGCACGCGGGCCGGCGTCGCGTCGAACGCTTCGCGCAGGTCCGGGATTGTCGCCAGTTCGGTGCCGAAGTTCTGTTCGTTCAGCGGGTGCTCGTGCACGCGGGCGTCTTCGAGGCGCAGCCACCGCAGTTGCCCGCGGCGCGCGCGCTCGAGGATCAGTTCCCACGCGAACCGCGACGCGGTCGCCGAACCGAGATCGACGTGCGTGAGCCGCGGCAGCGCGCCGAACAGCCGCGCTGCGAGGTCGCCGTCGAGCCGCGCGTCGGAGAGTTTCAGCCGGCGCACGCGGCGCAGGTGCGGCGACGCGGCCATCGCGCGCAGCACGTCGGCGGACGGCCCGCGCCACTGGTCGTCGATGTTCACGCCGAGCCGCACGAGCTTCGCGCGGTGCGGCGACATCAACCCTTCGATCAGCACGGAATCGTCTACGAGGTTCCCGTTGCGGTCGTGGTACAGGATGAGCGTGCGCAGTTCGGCGAGGTGCGGCGACGTGAGAATGGCGCGCACGGTTTCGTCTTTGAACGCGTACAGCCCCCAGATTTTGAGACCGCGGAGCTTGGCGAGGTGCGGGAGCGCTTCGGCCAGCCCTTCGAGTTCGCAGAACTGCCCGGTGCTGCGGATGTGCCGAACCGGGGCAAGTGCCATCAGTTCGCGGAACTGCTCGGCGGTCTTCTCGATGTAGGTTTCCACCTTCTCGACGAACCCGCGTCGGAACACCCATTCCGAAACGTGTTCGCGCAGCGGAACGGCCCACTCCCACGCCCACACGCCCGCGAGTTCGCGCTCGCGCGCGAGCAACTCGGCGCGCCGCGGGTCGGTACGCGGGAGCCGCGCGCGCTCGATTTGCACGCGGATAAACTCGGCGCGCGCGGCGTTGGAGTCGCCGCCGAGTTCGTCGAGGTGATCGGCGTAAGCGAGCCGCGGCGTGTCTTCGTCCGGGTTGGCGACGACCGCCGCGTGTAGCGCGTCGAGTGTGGTCATGCGGAATCGGAGGGTGCGAACCCTTGCGCTTCGGCGACTTCGGCGAACGCGCACAACCGGCGCAGCGCGTCGGCGAAGCGGCCCGCGTCTTCGATCGGCTGGCCCGCCGAGAGGGTGCGGCTGATGAGCGCGAGGTCGTCGGCGCGCAACAGTGCGCCGAACGCCTCGCGCATCGGGGCGATGGCCCGTTCGGTCACTTCCGGCGCGCGGCGCGGCGCGTCCCACCCGGCTTCGTGGAGCAGGTCGCGCACGGTCTCCAGCGCTTTGCGGGTCGCGGCGGTCATGGTTACACCTTTTCGATGAGCTTCTTCACCAGTTCGGCGGCGAGCGCCTTCGCCTCGTCGTCTTCGGCCAACCGCACGATTTGCGGGAGCATCTGAAGCGCTTTGTTCTCTTCGCGCGGTGCGATCAACTTGCGGATCGGCAGCACGATCGCGGTCTGAATCAACCCGCCGGGAACGAGCAATTGCCACGCTTGAACGAGTGCACCGTAAACCAAGAGCACCAGCCCGACAACGAAGAGCAAGCACAACCCGGCGATGACGGCGCGCTCGAGTCGCCGGTTCGACGCGATCGCCGCTTCGATGGCCTCGGTGACTTCGCGCACCAATTGGGCATCGGCCTTGCGAGGCATGGGCACCTCCGTGTTGCGATTCTACCACGAGCGCACAACCAGCAACAGGTGCGCGGTGTCGCGGTCACGGGAACCGAGCGTCGAGCGCGGCGAGCACTTGCTCCGTGAGGTCGGGACCGGGCGCGCCGGGCGGTTGAGCGTCGGTCCGGAGTACCACGCAGCGGAAGCCCTCGCGATGTGCGACTTCCTCCGCGACCGCTGCGAGTTGTTTGTGCAACTCCGCCGACTGTGCTTGCGCTTCGAGTTTCAGTCGTGCTTCGATGCGCTGCCACTCGGTTTCAAACTTCCGCGTGAGTTCGCTCCCCTTCTCTTCCCGCTTCGATGCGGCTGGATCAGTGAAACTGCATCGCAGATTCAGTTGGCAGTCGATGTACTCCCTTCGGAACGGAACAAGCACGTGTTCGAATTCGCGGCGCGCCTCCAGCGCGAGCGCGTGTTTCTTGCCCAACTGTGACCGGCTTGCAATCGCGGGCACGCTCACCCACGCGACGCCCTCGCGCGCCGCGGGCCGCTCGGGTGCGGCCGATGCTGGTTCTGGCGCGCGTGTGCCGCTGAGGAAATACCCGGCGGCGAGTCCGGTGGCGAACAGCGCCGCGAGCGCGAGCGCGAGCGTGCGAATCGTGCGGCCCTCCGTGGCTGAAGTGCCGCACTGTAGCGTGAGGGAACTGTGCCGAAAAGTGCGCGTCACCAAGGCGAGCGGCACGCGTGAGCGTGCCGGTTCTTCGCGCGCCGAACTACCGGCACGCTCACGCGTGCCGCTCGCCCGGAAGCTTCCTTCCGCCGCGAACTCATGCCGTCACTCGGCCTTCGCGGTTTCGGCGAACTCGCGCAGCGCCTTCTCGTGCTGCTGCTTCTCCGCGAGCAGTTCCTTCACCTTCGCTTGGTGCTTCTCGATCTGCGTTTCCTGCTCGTCGAACTTCTTCAGGTACCGCTTGAACGCGTCGGACTCCTTCGGAGCCTTCTCCATGTTCTTGCGGATGCGGTCCTGATCGTCGGCGATGGCCTTCAGCGCCGCCTGCTCCGCCTCAATGCCGCGCAGCGCGTCCGCCACCTTCTCGCGCATGGCGACCACGCGGGTCAGCAGGTCGCGCACCGCGGGCTTCGTGTCGGGCCGCTTCGCGTACAGCACCAGCGAGTCGGTCGTGAAGCGGTCGGCGCCGGCCAGCGCCAGAACGTCCACGTGCCGAGCCTCTTCGCTCACCACGAACGTCACCAGTTCGCCGGCCTTCGCGGGCACGTCGAACCGGAGATAGTCGCGGGTGTAGTCGGTGGGCTTCGCGGGCGTCACCAGATTGCGCCCCGCGACGATGGGGTGCTCCACGATCACCGTGCGGTCGAGCGCGTTGCGGTTGCGAATCAGGTACTTCTTGGTGAGCGCGTGGGTGAACGCGGCGCGGACGGCCCCGTGCGCCACGGTCAGCCCCGAGAGCGTCACCTTCTCGGCGGTGGCCTCTTCCACCACTTCCGTGCCGAGGTCGATGGCGTAGCTCACGAGCCGCGTTTCGCCGGGCTTCAGGTCCGGGAGCCGCGCGTCGCCGGCGAACGTGCCGCCGTCGTACACCGCGACCGGGCCTTGCGCGAGGTGCAGTTTCGTCTTGTTCGTGAGCTTCAGCCCCAAGAGCGGGTGCTTCGCCAGCGTGCTCGCGTTGTAAATGCTCACGCGGGCCCCTTCGACCGGTTCGTTCAGCAGCGGGAGCATCGCGGACTTCTGGCGCGCGAGCGAGATCGGTTCTTCAATGGTGTACTCGAACATGTCACCGAGTTTGCCGTCGGCCGCGGCCAGCGCGCCGGCCTCGCGGTCGAGCGGGTCGCGCACCGGCCGCGGGCGCGGGCGATCGTCTTCGGGGTCGCGCGGGGCGGGCGGGTTGCCGCGACTGCGGCTGATGTACTCGGCGAAGCTCAGGCGCTCGCCGTACAGGTCGCGCAGCGGGGGCCGCGGCACGCGCGGCAGGTACGCGGGCACGTTCCCGTAGAGGCCACCTTGGAACCCGAACTGCCCACCGAGGTTGCCGAACTGACCGAGTTGGCCGCCGCCGAAACTGGTGAAGCCGCCCCCCGCGCCTTGGTTCTGATTCAAACCGCCGAAGCCGGCGTTCTGACCGCCAACGCCGAGGTTCTGAGCGCCGAACTGACCGCCGCCGAAGCCGATTACGCCGCCGGCTTGCATGCCCGCCATGCCGCCCATCGCGATCCCGGGGTTCAGCGGGTTCAGACCGCCCTGATACATCGGCGGGCGCAGGCTCGCGAACAGGTCCGGTTCGACGGTCGGCCGCGGAACGAACAGCGGGTCGTACATGTCCATTTGGAACGTCATCGGCCGGCCCGCGACGAGGCCCACCTTCACGTTCACCCAGTCTTCGTCGGTCGTGTTCTCGATGCTCGCCCACCCCTGCATCCGCGTCGCGCCCTTCTCATCGACCGTGAGCCGGTAGCTCGGCTTCCACAGCGGCGCTTCGGTGACGTAGCCCACGGCCACCTTGCGCTTCCCATTTCCGCTGAACACCACAGAAACGGCCTTCTTGTTGTCGCCCTTCGCGCCCGCGAGCGTCTCGAGCGCCTTCACGAACTCCGCTTGCAGTTCGGGCCGCAGCAGTTTGGTTTTCTTGAGTTGTTTCAATTCGACCGTTTGCAGGCCGTCTTCGGTGAGCACGTTCAGCATCTCGCCGGGGTCGGTGCCCATCGGCGGCACCGGCGGGCGCTCCACGCTCACGATGCGCCCCGTGGTCGCAACGCCGGCGCGGTCGGTCACTTCGACCTTCTCGCCGCGCAGTTGGTGCAGCAGTTGGCCCATCGTGGGGTTCTCGGTCACGTCGATGGCGAACCCCTTCAGCGTGAATTCCACCGGCACGCGGTTGTCGTACGTGACCGCGCGCACCTTGCCGCCGTCTTTGTCCGTGAGCACAAGGCTTTTCAGCAAATCGTTGATGTCGCCTTCGTCGAACTTGAGGTCGAGGCGCGCGCTATCGGTCACGTCGCCTTCGCGGTGGAAGTACGCGATGCCGGCGTTGTACAGCACAACGCGCGTGAGGGGCAACTGAACCGGCGGCGGGGCGTTGGGGTCCGGTGCGGCGGCGCGCGCCGCGGGTCGCGGCTTGGCGTCGGGTTGCCCGCGCGCGATGGCCGCGAGCGGGACCAGCGCGAACGTGACCGCGGCGGTCCAGAACAGGTGCGAAATGCGCATAGCGAGTTCCGTGGGAAGCGAGTGCGTTCGCTGTCCCAACGCAGAGGCGCGCCCGGCGTTGGCGCGCCGTCACTTCCCGTCGGTCAGCAGCGCCTTGAGCGCCTTGTAGTCGGTCTTGCCGGTGCCCAACACCGGGATTTTCTCCAACTGGCGCACGTCGTCCAAGCGCATCACGCCGCGGTGCCCTTCCCCTTGCAACAGCGCGTTCGCTTCGCGCACCGATAGCGCTTCGGTGGTGAACAGCACGATTTTCCGACCGTCGGGTGTTTCGATGCCCTCCACCGCGACGCGGGGGCCGTTCTCCGTGGGCGGGAACTTTTTGGCAAAAGGCTCTTCGAGCGCGGGAAGCGAGATCATCTCGCCGCCGGCTTTCAGGAAGCGCTTGAGGCGACCGTGGAAGACGATTGCACCGGTTTCGTCCAGCGCTGCGAGGTCGCCCGTGACGTACCACCGCTTCCCGCCGAACTCCACGAACGGTTGCGGGCCGTCGTGCCCGATGTAGCCGGGGAACACCGTCGGCCCCGCGATGTGCAGCATTCCCATCTGGCCCGCGGGCAGCACTTCGTTCGTGCTCAGATCGGTGATGCACACTTCGACGCCCGGCAGCGGCGGGCCGATTGTACCGGGGCGCACGCGGCCCGGCAGGTTCACCGACACCACCGGCGCGCACTCCGTGATGCCATAGCCCTCCAGCACCTCCGCGTTCGGCGCGGTCTGCTTCGCCTTCTCGAACAGCGCCGGCGAGGCCTTCTCCGCGCCCACAATGACTATGCGCAGCGAATCGAGGTCGCCCGGTTTCGCGCGCTCCATGATGTAGCTCGTGAACGTCGGCGTGCCGGCGACGAGCGTGGGTTTGTACGCGCGAGTCTTGCGGGCGAGAGCGGCCGAATCCGTCGGGTCCGGGTGGTGAATCACGCGCACGCCCACGAACAGCGGCATCAGGCCCGTGACCGTGAGGCCGAAGCTGTGGAACATCGGCAGGAACCCGAGCGCCGCGTTGTCGCGGGTGAGCTTCAGCGCCGCGAGGCACGCGCGCTGGTCCGCGATGATGTTCGCGTGCGTCAGCGGCACCGCCTTCGGGGCCTTCTCGCTACCGCTCGTGAACAGCACCACCGCGTGCGCGTTCGGGTTCGATTCCGTGCGCTTCAGCAGGCGCGCCTTCGTGCTGCCGGGGAAGTATCGGACGCTGATGAGCGTTCGCAACAGCGTGAACTTGCTGAGCGCCTTGCGCACGTCTTCGAGGTACACGAACGTGACGCCGGGCACTTGCACCTGCACGCGGTCGATGAACGCCTTCGACGTGACGACGTGCGTGAGGCCCATCAACTTGACCGCGTGCGCGAGGTTCCCGGGGCCGGTCGTCCAGTTCAGCACCACCGGCAGCTTGCCCGCGAGGTGCAGGCCCAAGAACGCGAGGTCACACGCCACCGACGCCGGGAGCATCAGCCCGACGTTCGGTGCGGCGATCTCGCGGAACGTCCCGCTCATCGCCCACGCGCCGATCACGAGCTTTTCGTAGGTGACGCCGCCCGCGAGGTCGTCGGCCGCGATCACCATTTTGGGCCGCGCGAACGCTTGGTTCAGAAACGCTTCGCTCACCGTTTCGCCCGGCACCGAGAGCGGCTCAGTGTCCGGCGCATCGAACCAGCCTTCCGGCGGCGGCTTCGGGGGCGCGTTCTGCGTTAAACCCTCTGCGAGCGCCCACAAACCGCCGACGGTCGTGGGAACAACGTCGCTGCTGAACCCGTAGCGCTGTTCGACGCCGAGCGCCACGTCCATCGCGTCGAGGCTGTCGAGACCGATCTGAAGGAACGTCGTGTCCGGTGCGTTCTCCTCGGCGCTGAGCGGGCGCTTCAACTTCTCTTCGACGAACTGTGCGACCGCGGCTTTCGTCTCCGGTTTCACCTTCGAGAGGTCGTAGTCGGCGCGCTCCACTACCGGCGGCGGGAACTCGTGCGTACTCGGCGAGAACAGCAGGTGCCGGCGGACGTAGGTGGGCGCTTCGCGCGGCACGTCCGCGTTGTACCACGCTTGCAGCCACTTGTTGATCGCGTCGCGCGTCGGTTCGGGGCGCTGGTCCGGGGTGAACGCTTCGAGCGTCACCGTGATGCGCCGGCGCGGCGCGAAGAAAAAGAGGTTCGCGGCCCACAGACCGAGGCCGCGGAGGAGCGTCGGCACCATCTTGATGGGGCCGTCGGCCCAACTGAACATGCTGCCGAACAGCCCGCGGGTGCGCGCGAGGATTACCGTGCATTCGGGCACCGCGGCGAGCACGTCGGCGGCGGTGCGCGCGCCCCCGAGTTGCTCGGAGCCGTCGCGCGACAGCCGGCCGCTCGGCCACAGGATCACGTTTTCGCCGCGCTTCAGCGCCGCGACCACTTCGCCCATCGCTTCTTCGGCGCGCTTCTTGTCTTCTGCGCTGGCCTTCACGATGTCCGGCATCGGGATCGCGCGCATCAGCTTGGCGAGAATCCGGAACGGCCCGGTCTTGAAATTCGTTTCGAGCAGCAGCGGCCGCATCTGGAAGAACGGCCACAGCCGAACCAACAGGTTCGGCGGGTCCGCGAACGCCGGGTGATTCGGCAGAATCAGGTACGGCCCCGGCTTCGCGCGCGCGGCCTCGGTGCCGACGATCGTCACCTTGTAGCGGAGCGAGAGCAGGAACCGCAGCACGGCCCACGCCACCCACCGAATTGCCTGCACCATGTTCGGCTCCTGTCGCGAATGCGCGCACTTTAGCAGCGCCCCGCGTTCCGCGATAGGCACCGTGCGGTTGGGGTTGTGGCGCGGGCGCGAATCGGCTTACGCTGCGCGCTCCACTACCGAGGGTCTCTCACATGATCCGCTGGACCGCACTGGCCGCGTTCGCCGTCGCTCTCGCCGGGGCCGCGCTCGTCGCCGGCTCGAACCGCGAAGCGCCCGAACAGGCCGCGAAGGGCGCGCCGGCTTCTACCACCGGCTTCTTCAACATGGCGAAGGTGATGCGGGAGAGCAAGCGCGCCAAGAACGAAGTGGAGAAGCTGAACGCGAAGCGCGCCCGCGCCACGATCAACCTGCAAGTGATGCGCGCCAGCTACACCGAGATGCAGGGGAAAGTGGTGAACGCGGCCGGCAAGGAAAAGGACGAACTGCAAGGCGAGATGCTCAAACTGGCCCGCAAAATCGAAGACACGGACCGCGAGATTCAGAAGTCGCTGAACGACCGCGCCACGGCGATCATCGGCAAGATTCACGACGAGATGCGCGACACGGTGGCGGGCATCGCGAAGGAGAACGGGTTGCTCGCGGTGCTCGCGTACCCGGACGCGGTCTCGCCCGAAGAGCAGAACAACCCCGCGATCAAAGAACTGAAACTGAAGCCCCCCGCGGCGCAACCGTTCTACCTCGACCCCTCGATCGACTTCACCGACGAGATCGTCAAGCGGTTGAACGCGAAGTACGCGGCCGAAATGGACGAGTGAGAGCTGAGTTGAGAGTTGAGAGTTGTCAGGCCGTGAGGTTCGATTCTGAACTCTCAACTGGCAGCTCTCAACTCTCAACTTGTAGCGATTTTGCCGGTTTTGCGCTTGCACCCCTCTCGCGCCTTCGCTATCAGCCCCCGGAAATCGGTCGGAAATCAGACATGCCGTTTCGGGGGAACCGGCCATGGCGCACGGACGCATGGGTTTGGGGGTCGCATTTCTTCTCGCTCTCGCGGGCACCGCGAGCGCGCAACCGGGGGCACTCTTCCCACCGGGTGCGCCCTCACCGTCGCCCGCGAGCGAACTGCGCTCCATCGCGGGGACGGTCGACGATCACGGGGCGATGAAGGACCTGACCCCGCACGGGTTCGGCAACATCGTCCCGCACGACAAGCACGGCAAACACGGCGGCGGGCACGGCGAGGGCGGGCACGGTGGCGGGCACGCCGAACCGGGCGAGTTCATGACGCCGTTCATCCCGCACCACGGCGGCTGGTACGCCGAGGGCGAGTTCCTGCTGATGCGGCCCCGCAACACGGACCTCGACTTCGTGATCCGCGACGCCGACGCGGGCGTCTCCACCAACGGCCCGATCGGCATCAACAAGTACGGTCAGGGCACCGGCCTGCGGGCCGAGTTCGGCTACCGGTGGGGCGAGGGCAAGTGGGAGAGCGCGTTCGCGTACACCTACGTGAACGCGGGCGGCGACACCTCGTTCTTCGCGAACAACGGCGGGCAACTGCTGCCCACGCTGACCCGCCCGGGCCTCACCGACCGCGCTCACGGCCACCGCGAACGTCGATCTGGACTACTCGCTGTTCGACGCCCTCGTGGCGCGCCGCGTACTGGTGGACGAGCACTTCGGCGTGCGGTTCATCGGCGGCGTTCGGTTCTCCGACATCCGCCAAGTGCAGAACGCGTTCTACGACGGGAACGACGCGCGGCGGGCGAGCGTGAACACCCGCTCGCGGTTCACCGGGGCCGGCCCGATCGCCGGGTTGGAGAGCGTGCTCGTGGGGCCGATGGGGTTCCACTTCTACTCGCGCGGCAGCATCGCGCTGCTCACCGGGAACAGCCGCAACGGGCTGATCGAAACCAACGACGGCGGCCAAACGCCGTACATCAACACCACCTACGACCTGCGCAAGGTGGTGCCGATGACCGCGATCGCCATCGGTGCCGGCTGGCAGTACCGCAGCATCGCGATCCGCGGCGGCTACGAAATCACGCACATGCTGGGCGTGTTCGAGCGCCCGCGGTTCACCGACGACGTGTCCGCGGGCAAGGTCATCACCCGGCCGTCGAACCTGTCGCTGGAAGGGTTCTTCTTCCAAATGAGCTTCGGGTTCTGACCGGACCGCGGGGACCGAGTTGAGCGGCGCGGGGGGCGAACAGCCCCCCGCGTTCGCGCGCGCCGGTTGTTGCGTGGCGCGCGCGCGAGTGGTACAACGTCTCTCGGATACCTCGCGCTCGCGGAGTTGGCACCGTGCCCCACTTGGAAGCCGTGACCGTTGTTACCGGCGGTTCGCCCCTTGTTTCCGCCGAGACGGTCGCCCCGGGCGAGTACCGGTGGCGGCGCGAAGTGCCGCCGCACACGCCGATGAGCCTCGGGCGCGACGCGGACAAGTGCCACTTCGGCGTTCCGACCGACGGCCAGATTTCGCGGCTCCACGCCACGCTAACGTGGGACGGCACCGAACTGCACGTCGAGCGCCGCGGGATCGTGCCCCCGGACCACCCCGACGAGACGAAGAACTTCGTGCTGTACCGCGGGGTGCGCAACGACAAGTTCGCGATCCGCGTGGGCGACTCGTTCGCTATCGGGCAGACGACGTTCTACTTGCGCCCCTCCGACGAAACGCTCCCCCCGCCCCGGTCGATCAGCGCGCGCCGCAACAGCCGGTGACGATGAAATCGCGCGCCGAGCTCCAGCAGCAAGAGTTCTCGAACCGCGACCTGCTGCGCGCGGTGTACCGGCTGCCGGACCGGTTGGAAAAGGTGCCGGATGAGGCCCGGCTGTTCGCGCGGGTGATGCGCGACGTGCTGGAGGCACTGCCCCGCGCCGAAGCGGTCGCGGTGGTGCGCCGCCCGCCACTGTGCCCGCCGGGCGAACTAGAAGTGCAGGTGCTCGAATACGCGACGCGCTCGCGACCGGGCGCACGGAGCGAGTTCCGGCCGTCGCGCCGGCTGGTGAAGCGGGCCTTGTGCGAACAGGAGTGCAGTTGCCTGTGCGCGTGGCCGTCCGGCACTGCGGCCGGCAGCGAAATGACGATGCCCAACCACGGCCCGCGCTCCGGCGCGGACGTGACGATCCCGCACTACGGCCAGCGCACCGGGGCCGCGCCGTGGGCCGTCTGCACCCCGTTCCAAGACGACTCGCAGTACGCGCTGTACGTCGAAGGGTTCGAAGAGCCGCTCGGCAACGGACTGCCCGATCCGGCGTACTTGAACGACTGCCAAAAGTTCGCCGAACTGGTGGCGAAGATCACCGAAGCCGCCCTGAAGACGGTGCGGTTGCGCCAGCAGATCGAAGTCGCGAAACTCGCGTGGCCCAAGAACATGCGGGCCTTACTCAACGATCCCGGTAAGCTCGAGCAACTGTTGCTCAAGCCGGTCGAGGCCGAAATCACGATCCTGTTCTGCGACCTGCGTGGCTACAGCCGCTACGCCGAAGAAACCGGCGCGAACCTGCACACCGCGTTTGCGGAGGTGCAAAAGGCCCTCGACGTGATGAGTTCGGCCGTTACGGAAAAGGGTGGGATCGTGGCCGGCTTCCGCGGCGACGCGGTCCTCGCGTTCTGGGGTTGGCCCGAACCGCAACCCGACGCGGTGGCCCGCGCCGCCGGGGCCGCGACCCGCATCTTCGAGAGGCTCACCGGCCCCACGTTCCGCCGCAAGTGCGGGCTGGGCCTCACCCACGGCACCGCGCTCGTTGGGCGCCTCGGAGCGCACGATTTGGCGATCATCGACCTGTACGGCCCCGTGGTGAACCTCGCGTTCCGCCTCGAAGAGATGACGAAAGCATTCGGTACCGGGATCGTGATCAGCGACGACATCGCCACGCACGTTCGGAATGCGGACCCAAGCGGCACGACGTTCCGCACGCGCCCGCTCGGCACCGTTGTGCCGCGCGGGGTGAAGAACCCGCTCCCGGTTCACGAACTGGTGCCACGCGAGCCGATCCTCGGCTACCCCTCGTGGCTCACGGAGAACGGGTTCAAGTCGAACATGAACCTGTGGAAAGCCGCGTTAGAACTGTTTGCCAAAGGCAAATGGGCCGAGGCGCACTTGGCGCTTGACGATCATTTTCACTCCGACCCGGCCGCCCAATACCTGATGAACTTCATGGCGAAGAGCAACAAGGTACCACCGCTCACGTGGAAAGGCGTCATCGAAGAACCCAAAAAGCTCGACTGATCGCGCCTCCGATTGCCTCGCTCCGGTTGACATCATTTGAACTCCCGTCTACCATCCTTCTACCGGCACGCACGCGAGTGCCGGCGGTAGGGGTTTTCGTTCATTCGCGCGAACACGAGAGCGGGGGCGGCACGCCGTTGCGCGGCGCTCCCGGAGCCGTCCGAGAACCCGACACACCGTTGCCGCGCCGGCTTGTTGCCCGGTGGGGGGGTGGTGTTTTGCACGTCCGAATCCGGCGCGCCGGCACATTTCCCCCAGAACGCCCCAAATTCGCGACCGCCGGAACCGAATCTCCAGACGGAACTCTCACCGGGCGTTCAGTAACGGTTAACCCGCTTCTAACCGGTCGTCCGTTAGGGTGTAGGTACATCGCCGGTAATTAGGATCATCCCCCCCGCGAACGGACGCGCTCATTCGTTTGGAGTTTTATCATGCTCGCAGTTCTCGCGTTCCTGTGCCCGCCTTTAGCCGTTCTGTGCGTCGAACCCGCCTCGGTCCCGAAGAACGTGGCGCTCACCCTGCTGTTGATCGTCCCCGGTGTGCTGCACGCCCGGCGCGTGGTGGAAGACCGCACCGTGGCCGCCCGCTACGCGCGGCTGCAAACGATTCTTGCGGAACGCGACCCGGATTCCGTCCGCACTCGCGTGCCCGCCTCGCAAGCGGCCTGACAACAGCACGTCCGCCCGACCCGATACTCGCGCCGCGCGCAAGCGCGGCGCTTTTCGTTTGTGGGAAGCCCTTTGCGACGCTGAGACACTCGCCGAATCGCCCCCGCATTTTCGTTGCACATTTTGTGCGCTTTTCTGTTGCGTTCTGTTTCCGCCGCTTTACGATCTGGACTTTGTGAACAGAGCGGCAAAGTCGGTGGACACTTCCCCGCGGCCCTCGTAATCACAACATTGTCGCGGTAGGTGGGTTCATTTCCGCCTCTCCCCGCGGCACACGAACGGCAGACAAGTTGGTTCCCCCGGTGGCGCGAGCTGTGAAGGCTCGTTCCCGATGCCGGTTATTGCGGTGGGAACCGAACACCGGGCACACCGGACGGAGGCCTTCAGTGGAACACGCTCCCGCACCCGCGGCTCCCGCCGCCACACCGGGTAAGCCGTCCGCGAACGACTCGTACATCGCCCGCGGCATTGCCGGGGCGTCGGTGGGGCTCGGCTTCTTCAGCGCGGTTGTGTTCTTCTGGACGCCGTTCTCTTCGTGTCTCTCGGCCGTCGGCCTGATGCTCGGCCTGATCTCGCTGGCCCGCGGCGTGAAGGGCGGCCTGCGGGGCGAAAACTACGCGATGGTCGGCACGCTCCTGTGCTCGGCCAGTTTCGGCGTCTCGTTCACGCTGGTTCAAGTGCTCCGGTACCTCCAGTGGGACAAGCTGCCGTACCTCTGGTGACGGCGGCGCGGGCGGTGGGGCGAACCGGATCGGACTCGAAGGACTAGGAGCGGGACCATGGCGCAGATTTTCCCGAAGGCGCTGAACCCGATTGCCAAGATGCTCGTGCTCGGGCTCCCGCTGTTGGCGGGCGGCGCGGGCGTGACCGGCGCGGCGTTCTACCGGTCCGGCTACGCCACCGGGGTGAACGAAACGCCGCCGCAACCGGTCGCGTTCAGTCACGCGCACCACGTCGGGCAACTCGGCATCCACTGCGCGTACTGCCACACCAGCGTCGAGAAGTCCGGTTTCGCCAACGTCCCGCCGACCAAAACCTGCATGAACTGCCACCAGCAAGTGTGGCGGGGCGCGGACATGCTCGGCGAGGTGCGCGAGAGCTACAAGACCGACAAGCCGATCGCGTGGAACCGCGTCCACAACCTGCCCCACTACGCCTACTTCAACCACTCGATTCACTTGGCGAAGGGCGTAGGGTGCGTGTCGTGCCACGGGCAGGTGAACGAACACAACCTGACGATGCAGAGCAGCACGCTCCTCATGGAGTGGTGCATCGCCTGCCACCGCGCGCCGGAGAAGCACCTGCGCCCGCAAGCGGAAGTGTTCAACATGAAGTGGGAAGCGAGCATGTACGGTACGAACCCGGACACCGGCAAGCCGTACACGCAGCGCGAACTCGGGCTGAAACTCAAGAAGGACTATCACGTCCGCGACGACGTGACCCTGACGAACTGCTCGATCTGTCACCGCTAGTTGTTGGTCATCAGTTATCAGTTGTTCGTCGCGCGGGCGACCAACAACGACTCAGTGCCGAACTGAGAACTGACCGCTGAGAACTGACCACTGAGGACGTGATGATCCCCGACGCCACGAACGCGAACGCGAGCGAAGCCCCGGCCCAACCGCTGTGGCAGGAGCGCGACGGCGCGCCCGGGTTCGCCGAAGCCGCCGCCAACGAGTTCCCCGAAGGCGCGACCGAGTTCGCCGGCGACGAGGCCAGCCGCCGCACGTTCATCAAGCTGATGGGCGCGAGCGCGGCCCTCGCCTCCGCCGGGTGCTACATCCGCCCCGCGGCGCAGCGCAAGATTCACCCCTACACCACGCAACCGGACGAACTCACGCCCGGTCTGCCCAACTACTACGCCACCGCCACCGTTCACGCCGGCTACGGCGAACCGGCGCTCGTGCGCCAGAACGAGGGCCGGCCGACCAAGATCGAAGGCAACCCGGACCACCCGTCGAGCCTCGGCGGCAGTTCGATCCACTCGCAGGCGTCGATTCTGGACGTGTACGACCCGGACCGCTCGCGGACGGCGACGCGCCGCGGCAACCCGGTCGGCTACGAAACGGCCATCGCGGCGCTGCGCGGCAAACTCTACACCGGGAACGCGGCCAACGCCGGGCTCAAGCTCCGCATCCTGACCGAAACAGTGACTTCGCCGACGCTGGCAAAGTATATCAAAGACGTCCTCGCGGTGTTCCCGCAGGCGAAGTGGGTGCAGTACAACGCGGTCGGCAACGAGAGCGCCCGCAAGGGTCTCCAAACGGCTTACAGCCGGCCCGTGTCGGTGGTGTACGACTTCCTGAAGGCCGACGTGGTGCTGTCGCTCGACGCCGACTTCACGTCGATCGGGCCTGGCGCGGTGCGCTACGCCCGCGACTTCGCCGACCGCCGCAAGATTCGCAGCACCGGTAAGACGCTCGCCGAGTGCGCGACCGCGGCGCGCGAACCGGGCAAGCCGTTCAAAGAGGGCGTCCACCAAGACGCGCTGAACCGCCTGTACGCGGTCGAGTGCATGCCGACCAACACCGGCGCGGTCGCCGACCACCGGTTCCCGATGCGCGCGGCCGAGATCGACGCGCTGGTCCGCACGCTCGCGGCGAAGCTCGGCGTCGCGGGCGTCGCGCCGGCGGGCGAGCAGTTCGCGTGGCTCGACGCGCTCGTCAAAGACCTGCAAGCGAAGGCCGGCAAGGGTATCGTCGTCGCGGGCGACCACCTGCCGGAATGGGTACACGTGATCGTCGCGGCGATCAACGAGAAGCTCACCAACGTCGGCGCGAACAAGCCGGTGAAGTTGATCGAGCCGGTGGAAGCCCGCGCCGACAAGCCGGAACAGAACGGCGACCTCGCGGGGCTTGTGAAAGACGCCACCGACAAGCAAGTCGATGTGCTGCTGATCCTCGGCGGCGCGAACCCCGCGTACAGCGCGCCGGCGGACCTCGACTTCGCCGGGGCGCTCAAGAACGTCCCGCTCGCGGTTCACGTCGGTTCGCACCAAGACGAAACCGCGGTGCTGTGCGAGTGGCACATCAACGAGGCGCACCCGCTCGAAACGTGGGGCGACGTGCGCGGGCACGACGGCACCGCGATTGTCCAACAGCCGCTGATCGCCCCTCTCTTCGGCGGCCACTCGGCGCTGGAAGTGCTCGCGGCACTGGTGCCGGGGACCAACGGCGTACCCGGCTCGGCCATGACGCCCGAAGCGCTCGTCGCCGCGACGTGGGCCAAGTGGCACGCGGACAACAAGCTGAGCGGCCCGTTCAAGACCTTCTGGGACGCGGCGCTGCGGGCCGGTGCGATCCCGGGCACGGCGAGCGCCTCGGTCACGGCACCGCTCTCCGCGACCGCCACCGCCGGGTTGCCCGCGACCACCGGGCCGGTGCTCAAGGACGGTGAGATCGAACTGAACTTCCGCCCGTGTCCGGCGCTCTTCGACGGCCGGCACGCGAACAACGGCTGGCTCCAAGAGTTGCCCAAGCCGCTCACGAAAATCTGCTGGGACAACGCCGCGTTCGTTTCGCCGAAGACCGCCGAACAGTTGCGGTCCAAAGTGGATTTCCGCTGGACGGCCGGTGAGCACGGCCGCGCCGAAGTGAACGTCGCGAAAATCACCGTCGAGGGCAAGGAACTGCTGCTGCCCATCTGGGGGCTGCCCGGCCACGCGGACGGCGCGATCACGGTTCACCTCGGCCACGGCCGGTTGCGCGCCGGGGCGTACGTGGGCAACAACGACCAAGCGCAGAACGCCGCGGGCGAAAAGGCGCACGGCACGAACGTGTACCCGGTGCGCAAGAGCGGTGCCCTGTGGGCGACCGTAGCGAAGGCCGAGCGCACCCCGCAACGGTACTTCTTGGCGAACAACCAAGGCAACTGGTCGATGGTCGAGCGCGACCCGATTTCGGGCAAGCCGCTCGACCGCAAGCCGGTGCGGTTCGGCACGCTCGCCGAGTACGACAAGAACCCGAAGTTCGGCAAGATCACGCCCGCGGCCGGCGGCGAAACCGAGGCCATCGACGCGAACGTGCCGTACCCGAAGGTGCTGAAGAAGGACGACCACAAGCACGACGACAAGCACGAGCACAAGCACGACAAGCGGTTGCACCCGCTGAACATGTACAACCCCGCGGAAGGGCTGTCGCCGGACCTGAACCCGGCGCAGCGCCGCCGCTGGGCGATGGCGATCGACCTCACCGCGTGCAACGGCTGTAGCGCGTGCGTGGTCGCGTGCCAGAGCGAGAACAACATCCCGGTCGTCGGCAAGGAGCAGGTGACGAAGGGCCGGGAAATGTACTGGATCAACGTGGACCGCTACTACTCGGGCGACGAGAAGGGCGACCCGGGCGCGATCCGCGCGTACTTCCAACCCCGCGCCTGCGTGCAGTGCGAAAACGCGCCGTGCGAGATCGTGTGCCCGGTCGGTGCGACCGTTCACAGCACCGACGGCCTCAACGACATGGCCTACAACCGCTGCGTGGGCACGCGGTACTGCTCCAACAACTGCCCGTACAAGGTGCGCCGCTTCAACTTCCTCACGTTCCAAGACTGGGACACGGACACCATCAAGCTCGGCCGCAACCCGGAAGTGTCGGTGCGCAGCCGGGGCGTCATGGAGAAGTGCAGCTTCTGCGTGCAGCGCATCCGGGCGGCGGAGATCGTCGCGGAGCGCGAACTGGCGAAGGGCCTCCGCAAACTGCCGGACCCGGAGAAGGGCGAAGTGCTCATCCGCGACGGCGAAGTCATCACCGCGTGCCAAGCGGCGTGCCCGAGCGCGGCCATCGCGTTCGGCGACATCGCCGACCCGACCGCGGTGGTGTCGCAGTGGAAGAACGAGCCGACGAACTACGGGCTGCTCGCGGAACTGAACACCCGCCCGCGGCTGACGTACCTCGCCGTGGTGCGGAACCCGAATCCGGCTCTGGCGAAGTGACCAAGGCAAAATGAAAAGGGCCTAGAGACGGCGCGCGCCCGGCTCGCGTGGCGCGGCCCGTCGGCGGAACAACAGAAAAGCGAAAGGGCCGCCCCCTTTTGAACTTTTCATTTTGAACGTTGCACTGGACACCGAGGGGGTTGACGTGGCGACTGCTGAAGTACCGGCACGCAACACCGATCTGCCGCTCGAACCGGAAATGCACCCGCTCGTGCAGAACAAGCACGATCTGGTGTCGGTGGGCGACGCGATCGGCAACGTGGTGCTCAACGGCCAGCACCCGCGCGGCTGGTGGATCGGCTTCCTCGCCGGTCTCGCCATGATCCAGTTCCTCGCGCTCGCGGTGTGCTGGCTCTTCTACATGGGCGTCGGCATCTGGGGCCTCAACGTGCCGGTGGCGTGGGGCTTCGCGATCGTGAACTTCGTGTGGTGGATCGGCATCGGCCACGCCGGCACGCTCATTAGCGCCATTCTGCTGCTCATGCACCAGAAGTGGCGCACGAGCATCAACCGGTTCTCCGAGGCGATGACCATCTTCGCGGTCATGTGCGCGGGCATGTTCCCGCTGCTGCACATGGGCCGCCCGTGGTTCTTCTACTGGCTGTACCCGTTCCCGAACGTCGCCGGGGTGTGGCCGCAGTTCCGCAGCCCGCTGACGTGGGACGTGTTCGCGGTCACGACGTACTTCACCGTATCGCTGGTGTTCTGGTACTTGGGCCTCGTCCCCGACCTCGCGGCGCTCCGCGACCAAGCTACCAAGAAGTGGCAGAAGGTCGTGTACGGGCTGCTCGCGCTCGGCTGGCGCGGCTCGGCGATCCACTGGCGGCGCTACGAAAAGGTGTATTTGATCCTCGGCGGTATCAGCACGCCGCTGGTGCTCTCGGTACACACGGTCGTGTCGTTCGACTTCGCCGTGAGCATCGTGCCGCTGTGGCACGCGACGATCTTCCCGCCGTTCTTCGTGGCCGGGGCCATTTACTCCGGGTTCGCGATGGTGGTGGCGATCGCCATACCCGTGCGCCACTGGTACAAGCTCGAAGACTTCTTCACCGACCACCACATGGACATCATGGGGAAGGTGATGCTGGCAACGGGCTTCCTCGTGACCTACGGCTACTTCAGTGAAATCTGGATGGCGTGGTACGGTCACGGCCTCTACGAGTGGGGCACCACAATCGAGCGCATGTTCGGCCCATACGGGTGGTCGTACTGGTGCTTGATCGGCTTCAACTGCGCCTTCCCGCTGGTGTTCCTCTGGTCGAAGAAGATCAGACGGAGCGAGTTCTGGATGGAACTCATCTGCATCTCGGTGCTGATCGGGATGTGGTTCGAGCGGTACGTGATCGTGATTACGCTGACCCGCGAGTACATCCCGGCGGGCTGGGGCAACTACGCACCGACGTTCTGGGATTACGCGACGATGATCGGCTCCATGGGCCTGTTCCTCGTGTTGTTCTTCCTGTTCCTCCGCTACCTGCCGATGATCTCGATTACCGAGATGCGCGAGCTGCTGCCCAAGAAGCAGGGCGGCGGCGGCGGGCACTCCATCATGGAGAACGCGCCGTGAGTACCGCGACCCCGGGCCAAGCGCCCGGCACCACCACGCACGACGCCCACGGGCACGGCCACGCCGACCCGACGGTCCCGGTGCCGTTCGGCGTGCTCGCCGAGTACAAGACCGGCGACGAAATGGCGCACGCCGTCGAGAAGGCGGTCGCGGCCGGCTACACCCACTTGGACGGCTACAGCCCGTACCCGGTGGGCGAGGCCGCGGACGCGCTGAAGTTCCCGAAGTCGGAGATGGGGCCGATCATGTTCATCGGCGGCCTCACCGGGGTGTGCGCCGGCTTCATCATGCAGTACTGGGCGAACACGTGGGGCTACTCGCTGAACATCGGCGGGCGCCCGTACTTTAGCTGGCCGTCCTTCGTGCCGGTCACGTTCGAAATGATGGTTCTGACCACGGCGCTCAGCGGGTTCTTCGGCCTGCTCGCGATCTGCGGGCTGCCGCGGTACAACCACCCGCTGTTCAACTCGGTCGCGTTCGACCGGGCCACCCGGGACCGGTTCTTCGTGTGCATCGAAGCCACCGACCCGGAGTACAACAAAGACGAAGTCACGGCGCTGCTTCAGGGCACGCACCCCGTGTCGGTCGAGGAGGTGATGGAATGACCACCGCCACTCGCAACGTCACCCTGTGCGCACTCGCGGCGCTGGCGCTGGGCAGCGCCGGCTGCCGGCAGCGGATGTCCGATCAGCCGTACTACCGGCCGCTCGAACCGACCGCGTTCTTCGCCGACGGGCGCGCCAGCCGGCCCATCGAGAAGGGCACCATCCACCGCGGGCAGTACCTCGAAACCGACCCGCTGGCGACCGGCCTCGCGGCGGAAGAGTGGACCCGCATCTACGCGAACGCCGCGGCCCCCGCGCCCAAACCGGACGCCCCCAACGGCGACGAGGAGCGCAAGAAGGTCGCGTTCGGCGCGCCGCGGTACGCCCCCGAGGACGCCGCGAACAAAGTGTACGCGACGGAGTACCCGTTCGCGATCACCGCGAGCGACCTGAAACGCGGCCAAGAGCGGTACACCATCTACTGTGCGGTGTGCCACGGCGCGCTCGGCAACGGGCAGGGCAAAATCTGGGAGCGCGGGTACCTCACGCCCACGTCGTTCCACGAGACCAAAGTGTCGCCCGCCGAAGTGGACGCGACGCCCAAGAACTCCGGGCTGCTCGAACTCGGCTACTCGCGCGGGTACAACACGTGGGGCCACCGCGTGAAGATGTCCGACGCGCCGGTGGGCTACTACTTCGAAGTGATTACCAAGGGCTACGGCGGGATGCCGAGCTACTCGGCCCAAATCGCCCCCGACGACCGGTGGCGCATCATCGCGTACATCCGCGTGCTCCAAATGAGCCAGCGCACCGATCCGGCGAAACTGCCGGCCGACGTGAAGAAGCTGCTCGACGAGGCGGGAGGAAAGAAGTGAGCGACCCCGCTGCCCCCACGCCCGCGAGTCCCGCGCCGGCCGCGCCCGGCGCGCCGCCGGCGGCGAGCGACCAACCGAACTGGGCCCCGTTCTCCCGCGTGGCGGTCGTTGCCGCCGTCGCCGGGTGGGTGCTGTTCGCCGTTGCCGCCGTCACGAACCTCGGCGCGGCCGAGGGCGAAGACGCCAAGCACGCGGCGCAGTCCCGCATTATGGTCGGCTACCTCAGTGGGTTCACCTACTGGTTCAGCCTGCCGCTCGGAGCGATGTGCCTCCTGATGATTCGCTACGTCGCGAAGTCGTCGTGGGGCCTCCTGCTGACGCGCCCGCTGGAAGCGGCCACGCGCACGCTGCCGCTCACGATCCTCCTGTTCGTCCCGCTCGTCGGCGCGGTCACGCTCGCGCACGGCCAGTTCTCGCCGTACCCGTGGTCGCACCACGACGAGCACGAGAAGGAAGAGAAGAAGGACGACGCGAAGGCCGCGGCGCCCGGCGACAAGCGCGACCAAGCGATCGAAGCCAGCAAAGTCATGGTGCGCCGCGCGAAGGAGCACCAGAAACAGATTCACGAGACCCACGAGAAGGACCACAAGAACCGCTTCGAAGCGATCTACGGGTTCCTCACGCCGATGGGCTTCGTGGTCGTGAGTGCCGTGCTGTTCCTCATCTGGGGGACGATGATCTTCCTGCTCAACAAGTGGGGCAAAGAGACGTCCGAGGCGACCGACCCGGCCGTCGTGGACCGCGGGCTGGAAAAGCTCCAGAACCTGAGCGGCCCCGGCATCATCGTGTTCGCGCTCACCATCACGGCCGCCGCCACCCAGTGGGTGATGTCGCTCGAAGTCGGCTGGGCGAGCACGATGTTCCCCGTGATCTTCGCGGTGAACCAGTTCCTTACGGCGTTCGCGTTCTGCCTCGCGCTGTTCCTCACCGTGTGCGGGATGCCGCCGTTCAAGGCGCACATGCGGCCGAAGTTCCAGTTGGACATGGGCACGCTGCTGCTGGCGTTTACGATGTTCTGGTCGTACACGTCGTTCAGCCAGTTCATGCTCATCTGGATCGGGAACCTGCCCGAAGAGATCCCGTTCTACCTGAAGCGGTCGAACGAAACCGGGTGGTACTGGGTGTCGGCGGCGCTCATCGCGCTGCACTTCGCCCTGCCGTTCCTGCTGCTGCTGTTCCGCAACATCAAGCTGCACCCCGGGCGGTTGCGGCTGGTGGCGCTGTACCTGCTCGTGATCTGCGCCGTGGACGTGATCTGGTGGATCGCGCCGAGCGCGGCGGAGTCGGCGTTCGCGCTGCCGTGGCTGATCGACGTCGGCGCGATTCTGGGCATCGGGGGCGTGTGGGGGCTGTTCTTCCTGTACCAGTTGAAGCAGCGCCCGCTGTTCCCGGACAACCAAGCGTTCCTGCTGCCGGAGGGGCACCACCATGAGCAGCACTAATCACGGGCACGAAGGGCCGGCGCTGGGCGGGCCGGACCAAGACACCGTGAAGCGCGGCTACGAGGCCGACACCTACGACGCGAAGAGCGTGCTCAGCGTGCCGTTCCTCGTGGTCCTGTTCTTCGTGCTGGCGTTCGGCACCGTCACGCTGTTGTTCCGGTGGCTCGCGTTCCCCGCGGGCGATCCGCAGGCGCACCCCGGCGCGGTCGCCCGCAACAAGGCACCGCTGAACGAGCGGATGGCGCGCCTCGGGCGCGGCAAGGAAGTGGACCAACCGCGGCTCGAACCGCTGCGTGTGCGCACCGGCGACAACGACGCGGCCCGCGCCATCACGCGGCCGGAGGCGGCCGAAGGGAACTCGCCGGAACTGCACCCGGAAGACCTGATCCCCACGAAGGACCTGTACCCGGAACTGTTCAACAGCGGCGCGAACAAGTACGGCATCGACCGCACGCTCGGCCTGTCCGACGCGGCGCTCGAGAAGTTGTTCCCGGTGTCCAAGAGCGGCACCAAGCCCGGTACGTCGCTGACGGCGAGCACCGGCTCGAACGCGGGCCGCGGGGTGCCGCCGGCGCTGCCGAAAGCCGAAGCGCCGCCGCTGCCGCCCGTGCCCGTGCCGGACCCGAAGCCGAAAGACCCCACGCCGCCCGTTCCGCCCAAGCCGCCGGAGGGCAAGAAGTGACGCGGTTCGTGCGACTCTCGTTGGCGGTTAGCGCGGTCGGTGCGCTCGCGGTTCTGCTGGCGCTGCCGGGCGCGGCGCACGCGGGGCCGGACGGTGTCGTGCCCCAGCACAACCAACCGAACCGGTTCGCGCCGCAGGCCCGCATCGACGAAAAGATCGGCGCGCAAGCGCCGGTCGGCGTCGTCCTGCGCGACGAGAACGAGAAGCCGGTCACGCTCGGCGAGGCGATGGCCGGCAAGCCCACGATCCTCGTGCCGGTGTACTACCGGTGCCCGATGCTCTGCACGCAAGTGCTGAACGGGCTGCTCAAAGCGACCCGCGAGATGCCGCAAGACTTCTCCGCGGGCGAGCAGTACACGATCGTGGCCGTGAGCATGGACCCGTTCGAGCACTCGGACCTCGCCCAGAAGAAGAAGCAGGCGTACCTCAACGGCGACCCGCACACGGGCGAACCGGGGTACGGGCGGCCGAGCGGCGAAAAGGGCTGGCGGTTCCTCACGGGCACGAAAGAGAGCGTGGCCGAACTGCTCGACGCGGTCGGCTACAAATACGAATTCGACAAGATGCTGAAGGAGTACAACCACCCGAGTTCGCTCATCATCTTGTCGCCGAAGGGGACCGTGACGCGGTACTTCTACGGCATCGGTTACAGTGGCGAGTTCGAGTTGGACGTGCCGGGGGTGGACAAGAAGGCACAGGTGACGCGCCCGAGAACGACCCTGCGCCTGTCGCTGATCGAAGCGAACGACGGCAAGGGCGGGTCGCTGCTCGATTCGATCATCATGCTGTGCTACCGGTACGATCAGTTGCATCAGGGCTACGCGTTCAAGGTGATGACCGCGGTGCGCATCGGCGGGCTGATTACGCTGGCCGCGCTCGTGGTGCTGGTGGTGGGGTTGGTGCGCCGCGAGCGGCGCAAGGCGGCGGCGAGTGGCACACAAGGGGCCGGAGGTGTGGCATGAACAGCTTCGATTACTGGCTCCCGTTCTTCCCGGAGCGCGCCTCCACACTGGCGAACCACTTCGAGGCGCTGTTCTGGTACATCGCGATCACGTCCGGCACGGTCTGGCTGGGCGTGTACGCGGCCATCTTCTACTTCTGCGTGCGGTACCGGCGGTCGGTTAGCCCCGGCCCCACGCCGCGGATTCTGGGGTCGCACAAACTCGAACTGGCGTGGACCATCGTCCCGCTGTTCGTGTTCCTCTCGTACTTCGGGTGGGGCCTCGTGGTGTACAACTACGCGGTGCATCCGCCGGAAGACTCGATGGAAGTGTTCGTCATCGGGAAGCAGTGGATGTGGAAGGCGCAGTACCCGGACGGGCACCGCGTCATCATCGGCGGCAACCCGCGGAACATGAGCGAGAACGAGCGCAACAGCATCGGCAAGCTGGTGCTGCCGATCCACCGGCCGACGCGCGTCACGATCACGTCCGAAGACGTGATCCACGACTTCGGCATCCCGGCGTTCCGGTCGAAGATGGACGCGCTGCCGGGCCGTTACACCACCGCGTGGTACATGCCGACTAAGCTCGGCGAGTACCACATCTTCTGCGACCAGTACTGCGGGACGTGGCACTCGCTCATGGTCGGGAAGGTGAAAGTGGTGACGGGCGAAGAGTTCGACCAGTGGCTCGCGGGGCACGCGCCGCTACAGGGCACCGAGAACGCGGTGGACGGCAGCCCGGCGTCCGCGGGGCAGCAGTTGTTCCTGAAGCTGCAGTGCATCAACTGCCACAGCGCGAACGCGCAGGGCCGCGCGCCGGTACTCGAAGGGCTGTACGGCCAGCGGGTGCCGTTGCGGGGCGGCGGCGGCGAAATCGCCGACGACCACTACATCATGGAGTCGATCCGCCGGCCGCGGGCGAAGGTCGCGGACGGGTGGGAGGCGATTATGCCGGCCTACGACGAGTCGCAGGTGAGCGCCGAGCAGCTCAACCAACTCGTGGCGTACATTCGCAGTCTGAAGAAGGGGACGACGCCGGTGAGCAACCAGCGGTTCCCCGCGCCCAACGGCGCGCCGACCGAGCGCACGACGCCGAAGGCGTCTGGAGGGGGGAACTAAATGAGCATCGCAGTACCGACCGGTGGCGCGGTCGCCGCGCCGCCCCCGCCGGAGCCGGAACCGCTCGCGGCCAACTACCTGAACAACGGCTACTCCATCTGGTCGTGGCTGTTCACGGTGGACCACAAGCGCATCGGCATCCTGTATCTGGTGTCGATCAGCGTGTTCTTCGCGCTGGGCGGGCTGTTCGCGGCGCTGGTGCGCACGAACCTGCTGTCGCCCACCGGGGCGATCCTGAGCGAAGACGCCTACAACCGGGCGTTCACGGCGCACGGCGTCCTGATGCTGTTCTTCTTCCTGATTCCCGCCGTGCCCGGCGTGTTCGGGAACTTCTTCATCCCGATGATGATCGGGGCGAAGGACTTGGCGTTCCCCAAGTTGAACTTGGCGAGCTGGTACGTGTTCATGATCGGCGGCGCGTGCGCCGGGTGGGCCGTGCTGGTCGGCGGGATCGACACCGGATGGACGCTGTACCCGCCGTACAGTTCGCGGGCGTCGCAGGCCGCGGTGGTGCCCGGCGTGCTCGGGGCGTTCATCAGCGGGTTCAGCTCGATCATGACCGGGCTGAACATCATGGTGACGATCCACAAGATGCGCGCGCCCGGCATGACGTGGGGCCGGCTCCCGCTGTTCGCGTGGGCCCTCTACGCGACGAGCCTGATTCAGTTGCTCGCGACGCCGGTCGTCGCGATCACGCTGGTGCTGCTGATGGCCGAGCGCATGATGGGCATCGGCATCTTCGACCCGAGCATCGGCGGCGACCCGGTGCTGTTCCAGCACCTGTTCTGGTTCTACTCGCACCCGGCCGTGTACATCATGATCTTGCCCGGTATGGGCGTGGTCAGCGAGATATTAACGTGCTTTAGCCGGAAGAACATCTTCGGCTACACGGCGGTCGCGTGGTCGTCCGCGGGCATCGCGGTGGTGGGCTTCCTGCTCTGGGCGCACCACATGTTCGTCGCGGGCATCAGTTTCTACGCGGCGATGCTGTTCAGCTTGCTCAGTATGCTCGTGGCGGTGCCGAGCGCGATCAAGATGTTCAACTGGACCGCGACGCTCTACCGCGGCAGCATCACGTTCCACGCGCCGATGCTGCTGTCGATCGGGTTCTTGGTGCTGTTCACGATCGGCGGCCTCACCGGGCTGTTCCTCGCGACGCTGGGTACGGACATCCACCTGCACGACACCTACTTCGTGGTGGCGCACTTCCACTTCGTAATGGTGGGCGGGATGGTGCTGGCGTACATGGCGGCGGTCCACTTCTGGTGGCCGAAGATGACCGGCCGCATGTACTCGGACTTCTGGAGCCGGCTGGCGTCGGTGGTGATCATCATCGGGTTCTTCTTCACGTTCATCCCGCAGTTCGTGGCGGGGTACTACGGGATGCCGCGCCGGTACCCGAACTACCCGGCGGAACTCCAGTGGTTGAACGTGATGTCCACCGCGGGCTCGAGCGTGCTCGGCCTCGGCTACCTGATGCCGGCGATCTACCTGCCGCTGTCGTTCTTCACCGGGCGGCGCGCGCCGGCGAACCCGTGGAGCGCGACGGGCCTCGAGTGGCAGACCCCCAGCCCGCCGCACGTGTTCAACTTCGAGACCACGCCGGTCGTGGTGTGCGGGCCGTACGAGTACTCGTTGGGCGTCGACCAGCAGGGCCGCACGCTGCCGCCGCCTCCGAACGAAACGAACGCCGAGCCGGACGCGCAGAAGGAGGCCCACGGTGGCTAACGCTCACGCCTCGCCGGTGCTGAAGCACCACTTCGAGGACCTCGGCCAACAGCACGCCTGCGAGCGGCTGGGCATGTGGATGTTCCTCGCCACCGAAATCCTGTTCTTCGGTGGCCTGTTCGCCGCGTACACCATCTACCGGATGCTGTACCCGCACGAGTTCGAGATCGCCAGTTCGTTCATGAACCGGCAGATCGCGACCGTCAACACGGTGTTCCTCATCACCAGCAGTCTCACGATGACGCTGGCGATCCGGTGCGCCAAGCTCGGCGACCGCGCCGGGCTGATCCGCAACCTGATCCTCACCGTGGCGCTGGGAACGGCGTTCATGGTGATGAAGGGGTTCGAGTACGCGCACGAGTTCCACGAGAACCTCGCGCCGGGCAAGATGTTCCGCACCGAATACGAGAAGGCCACGAAGGCCGTCGCGGGCCTCGCGCCGGCCGCGGCCGACGAGTACTTCAAGGCGGACGCCGCGAAGCCGGAACACGAGCGCGCACACGCGCACTGGGCCGCGGAACTGGCGCTCAAGAACAAGGCCAGCGCCGACGAGGTGGTGGATAGTGGCAAAGTCCAGATGTTCCTGTGCTTCTACTTCGTGATGACCGGGATCCACGGGATTCACATCGTAGTGGGTCTCGGGCTGATCCTGTGGCTCGTGTACGAAGCGGCCACGGGCGGCATCCCGCCGGAGAACTACTCCACGGTCGAAGTGGTGAGCCTCTACTGGCACTTGGTGGACGCGATCTGGCTGTTCCTGATGCCGCTGCTGTACCTCGCCGGCGCGGGGATGCACCACTGACCCTCTTGGCACAGGCTGGAAAGCCTGTGCCGCCAACCCTTGCACAGGCTAGAAAGCCTGTGCCACCAGAACGAAGAACCACTGTCGGGGCTTCCCAATGTCCGACCCGCACAACACGACGCCGACCGCCGACGACCCGCACGGCATGCGCAAGGACCTCGACAGCACCGGCCTGTTGCTGGTGGTGTTCGTCGCGGTGCTGGGCCTCGCCCTCGCGAACGTCGGCATCTCCATGAAGATGGGGCCGACCAAGTACACGCTGGTCGTGCAACTCGCCATCGCCAGCGTGCAGGCCGGGTTGGTCGCGTACTACTTCATGCACCTGCGGCACGGCGACAAGGTGGTGATCCTCACCGCGCTGTCGTCGCTGTTCTGGATGGCGATTCTGTTCGTCCTCTTCTTGGCCGACTACATGACCCGGTTCTGGGTGGTCGGCTGATCGGGCGCGCGTATGGCTCGTTTGCTCCTCCCGCGTGCGGCGCTTCGGCTCTCGGCCCTCGCCGCGCTCGTTGCTTCGGTGCCCGGGTGCGGCGGGTGCGCGAAGGAACCCGAGTTCCCGCCGAACTTCTCCTTCCCGGCGCGCGCCGATCGGCTCGTGCTCAAGCTCCCGAACACGCCCGCACCCAAACCCGGTACCGCCGGGCAGCGCGACGAAGAAATCGCCGCGCTCGACGCGCTCGGCGGAACCACGCGCGACCCCGCGACGCTTCCCGCCGAGGCGCGCGCGGAGGTGACGCAGTATCTCGAAGCCGCGTTCGGCACGCCCGCGGACCCGAAAGACGTGAGCGAACCACTGAAGCTCACCGTCGCGCACCTGCAGGAAGGCGGGCGGCTCTACAAGCGGCACTGCCTCGATTGTCACAACGTCACCGGTGACGGGCGCGGGGCGAAATCCGGTCAGTTCCTCGTGCCGCACCCGCGCGACTACCGGCAGGGGGCGTTCAAGTTCGTCACGAGTGGCGAGGGCGCGAAACCGCGGCGCGCCGATTTGCTCCGCACGCTGGAGAACGGGCTGAAGGGTACGGGGATGCCGTCGTTCGCGCTGCTGCCCGCGGGCGAGCGCGACCTGATGGCCGGCTACGTCACCTTCTTGGCGGTTCGCGGCGAAGTCGAGTTCGAGGCGCTCAAGGCGCTCGCGACCGGCGCGAAACCGGACTTGGCCGCGCTCCAGAAGGCGGCCGTAACCGCGTGGGAAAACGCCGAAAGCGCGCCGGCTCTTCCCGCGCCGCCGCCCGACGGCGAACCCGACTCGAAGGAGTTTCAGGAGGCCGTGCGCCGCGGGCACAAACTGTTCACGGCGAAGGTCGAGAACTCGTGCGTGACGTGCCACGAGGATTACGGCCGCAAGCCGGTGCTTCGGTACGACATGTGGGGCACGGTAACGAAACCCGCAACACTCACCGACGGTGTGTTCAAGGGCGGCGCAAAGCCCGAAGACCTGTACGCGCGGATTCGCTTCGGCATCCCGTCGGTCGGTATGCCGGCGCACGCCCCGCCGAAGTACGGCGACCGCGACGTGTGGGACTTGGTGCGCTTCGTCCAAAGCGCGAGCAAACCGAAAGACCTTCCGCCGGACGTGCGCGCCGCGGTGTACCCGTAGTGTCATGGTAGTAGGCACGCTCCGCGTGCCGTGTGTTTCGACCGATTAAGCTGTCCCATTGGGCGCACTGCTGACCGCGTGCCGAAGAACGGCACGCGGAGCGTGCCTGCTACCCTAAAAGAACCAATGCTCGACTCCCCGCGACCCGTTCCCCGCTGGCTGCACGTGTGGGCGGTGCTCACCGTGATTGCCACGCTCGCGCTCCTCGCGCTCGGCCAGTTCGTCACCAGCTTCGGCGCGGGCATGGCCGACCCGGTGTGGCCCACCGAACCGTGGTACGTGTTCAGCACCGCGAGCGACGCGGAGAAGGCGCGGTTCAAGGAAGACTTCGCGTTCTTCATCGAGCACACGCACCGGATCGTCGGCTTCACGGTCGGCGGGTTGGTCACGATCCTCGCGCTGGGCATCTGGCTCTACGACCCTCGGCACGCGACGAAGTGGCCGGCGCTGCTCGGCCTCGCCGCGCTACTCGCGGGCTACGGCGACCTGCACCGGCAGTTGATGGCGCAGCGCGACCCGGGCGTGCCGGTCGAGGTGCCGTTCGGCGCGATCCGCACCGCGGCCCTCGGGTTCGTCTTCGCCCTGGGCATTGCGGCCCTCGGGTTCGTCTTCGCCCTGGGCATTGTGGTGCGGTCGTACCTCGCCGGCGCGCGCGGCGCGGGGTTGCGAATCGTCGCCACACTCGCGCTCGCCGCGGTGATGGTGCAAGGGTTGCTCGGCGGGTTCCGCGTGAAGTTGAACGTATTCGTGGGCACCGACCTCGCGGCGTACCACGGCGTGTTCGCGCAGGTGGTGTTCGCGCTCTTGGTGTCGGTCGCGGCGCTCACCGGGAAGCCGCGCGGCAGCGGGCGGCGCGACTGCGCGTACCTGCCGTACGCGGTGCTGATCGCGGCGCTGATGTTCGTGCAGATCGCGCTGGGCGCGTGGGTGCGGCACTTCCCGGCGGCGCTGCCGCAGCGGTTGCACTTCCTCACGGCGTTCCTCGCCACCGCCGCGACCGTGTGGCTGGTGCTTGCGGTGCGCCGCGACCCGGACGCCCGCGACCGCGCCGGCTGGATCGCCAAAGCGCTCGCGCACCTGCTGATCCTGCAACTGATTCTCGGCGTGGAAGCGTGGATGGCGCGGTTCGGCCAGTACAAGCTGCCGGAACTGGTGAAGGTGACGCCGCAGAGCGGCGCGATTCGCTCGCTGCACGCGCTCATCGGTTCGGGCGTGTGGGCCGCGTCGGTGGCGCTCGCGGTGCGATTGCGGAAGCCGCCCGCGCCCGTCGCCGATAAGCTAAGCGTGTGACATTCCGCAGGGGCCGCCCGATGTTGAAGGCGTCACTAACCGCCGAGGCCGATTCGCTCACCGCCGGTGGGGGCGCGGTCGCACTGCCGCGCGCGAAAGCGCCGTCGCGCGCCGCGGACTACCTCGAACTGACCAAGCCGCGGATCGCGGTGATGGCGCTGTTCACGGTGGGCGCGGGCCACCTCCTCGGCGCGGCGGGCGCGGCCGACGCGCGTGTGCTGTTCTTCACGCTCCTCGGTTCGGGCATGATCGCCGCCGGCGGCAGCGCGCTGAACCAACTGATGGAGCGCCGCATCGACGCGCGGATGAAGCGCACGCTGCGCCGCCCGTTGCCGTCGGGGCGCGTCACGCCGGAAGAAGCCGCGATGTACGGGGCCGCGCTCTCGGGCGCTGGCCTCGCGCTGCTCGCCGCCACCGTGCCCGCCGCGGCCACGGTCGCCGCGGCGCTCACGTTCGTGCTGTACGCCTTCGTGTACACGCCGCTGAAGACGAAGACCGAGTGGAACACCGCGGTCGGCGCGGTGCCGGGCGCGCTGCCGCCGGTGATCGGCTGGTGCGCGGCCCGCGGCGCGGACGGCTGGGCCGGGGCCGCGGTGGTGTTCGCGGTGCTGTTCCTGTGGCAGATCCCGCACTTCCTCGCCATCGCGTGGATGTACCGCGCCGACTACGCCGCCGGCGGTCTGAAGATGCTCCCCGGCAGCGACCCCACCGGGAAGCGCACCGCCTTCACGATGGTGTTCACCGCGGCGCTACTCGTGCCCCTCGGCTTCGCTTCGATGTACGTCGGCCTCGGCGGTTGGCTGTTCGCCGTGGGCTGTGCGGTGTGCGGTGTGTGGTTCACGGCCCGCGCGGTGCAATTCGCGCGCGAGCGCACCGACCGCAACGCCCGCCGCGTGCTGCTCGCCTCGCTCCTCCACCTGCCCGCTGTGTTCGCCCTACTGATGGTGGATGCGCTGCTGCTCTCGTAGGTCGCGGTCGAGCGAGGCTTTGCGAGCGAGGCCCGACGGCGAATCACTTTTGACTCGAACGCTTGCGTTCTCTGCGCTCTAAAGCACGCAAGCGTTTCTCGTGTAACAACTCGCCGTCGGGCCTCGGCTCGGTGCCGCGCCGCCTCACTTGCCTTGGCAATCTCGGCGGCGCGGCTTGGCGAAGCGCCGCTCGACCGCGACCTACAAGAGACACCCATGCTCCGCAAGCTGCTCCCCCTCGTCGCACTCGCCTTCGCCGGGTGCGGCGATGCCACCTCGCGCACGCCGAGCACCACGCGGCCCGAACTCGATTACCCGGTGGGTGAATTTAGCCTCACCGAGCGCAGCGGGAAGAAGCTCACCGACGCGGACCTGCGCGGGAAGGTGTGGGTCGCGTCGTTCGTGTTCACGCGCTGCACCGGCCCCTGCCCCGCCGTCACGAACACGATGGCGCGACTTCAAAAGGAACTCGCGGACGAACTGAAGGCCGGCACCGTGAAATTGGTTACGTTCACGGTCGATCCGGCGCGCGACGACCTCGCGGCGCTCCGCGACTACGCGAACAGCCGCCAAGCGGACGCGAACAACTGGCTGTTCCTGACCGGCGACGAGAAGGCGATTCACGCGCTGAGCAAGGACCGCTTCAAACTGGCGATCGAGAAGCGCGGCGCGGACGCGCAGCCCGGCGACGAGTTCGACCACAGCACGCGGTTGAGCGTGATCGACAAACAGGGCGTGATCCGCGCCAGTTTCGACGGCCTCCCGAACGACAACATGCCCAACGGCAAAGAGCTGTTCGACGACGGCCTCAAGCAACTCAAAGCGAAGGTGCGCGAGTTGGCGAAGTGATGCGCGCGGCGCTACAGGGTGCATCAGATTCGGGAACGAGGAACCACACCGAAGGCCGAGCAATGGCACCAGTGGAATACGTTCTCACCACCGACCACCGCGGATGGGCAAGCATTCAAGTTCAGCCGCCGTTCAGTCTCTTCGGCGGCTTTCTGTCGTCAATTATCTCGCCAACACGGATACGCGATCTCCAGCGCTTGCTCACGTCATACCGTGCTGACCCGACGCAGTACGCCGAATACGCCCACGATTACTCTGACCTCTGGTTCGACCCCGCCGACGGTGTTGTAAAGATCGTCATCGACCGGGACGAACAGCTAGAGTGCGAAATGTCGATGGTCGAGTTCGTGCCTATGGCCGAGCAATGGTTGGCACACGTCGCGGCGCACCCGGTGACGTCCCGATTCGAGCGTAACGGACAGAACCCGACCGGCTGAGAGTACGCCACGAAGCCCGCCTAAATGGTTGGGCGCGGCCAGCGCCTCGGGTATACTTCGGTTAGCCGCCAACCGGAGCGCGCGTGCCGTACCTCGCGTTCACGCCCGAATCGGCAATGAACTACGAGCGCATACGACGACTGTTCGCGGAACGGTTCCCGACCGGCGGGTTCAGCAGTTGCGATTTCCGCCCGCACTTCGACGGCTACTGGCACAACTGTTTCGTTGAGATCATGCCGGAAGCGTCGGTCGAAGCGACCCGCGCGTTGGCTTACGCTCGGCTGGCCGATATGGTCGAGTTCCTACGGCCGCTCCAACCGCTTTTCGGTGCGCACGACCGCGTCCAGTTCGCGGTCGGCTTCCCTGTCTCGGTCAAGCCGACCGGTCGCAGGATGCTCCACGGCGGGATTCCGGCCGCACGCTTGGGCGACATACAAGCGCCAGACTTCGCGGCCGTGGGCGGGGCAATTGGGGAGAACGACTCTTGGTTCGTTGGGCTGTGGCCGAACGCCGGTGATTGAGTTCCGCGCCTCTTCGTGTCCTTGCACCTTCACCGCGATTGACTACCTCTAAACGCGCGTATACAATACGCTCGATTGGCGCGAACTGCGGTTCGGCGCAGAGGGGTTTTCGTGCGCGCGTGCGAACTCGAAACGCGCCGCGCACGCGTGTGAACTACCCCTGAAGCAGTCCGAGAACCCGACCTTCACGTTCACCGCGACGGCTTGGCACGCCGAATCGCGGTAGTGGCGCTTGAATAGCCCCAACTCGGATTCGCGTCGAAATCGGCCGATTTCGCTTGTTTTCCAAGGATTATCGAGAGTCTTCGGTGCGGGTGGCCGACTCTCTCCGAGAGTCGGCGCTGAACCACGAAGGGACATTCGACGACCGCGAAACCACCTTCCCGATTCAGCGCCGACTCTCGGAGAGAGTCGGCCACCCGTTTAGACTCGCCACTACCGTTGACCACAACTAAACGCGCGTATACAATGTACTTGGTTGGCGCAAACGCGGCTCAGCGCAAGGGGCGTTCGTTCGCACGCGCGAACTCGGTCCGCGGGCCGAACGGCCCAAAATGCGGCCCAAACACGAGAGGGGTATATCGCGCGAGGGGTTGGCCAACTTCGGCGCTCGCTCGCACGAAACACAGGGAATTCTAGGCGATTGTCTAAGTTGGCCAACTGGCCAACTTCGGTGGCCAACTTCGCCCCAACTTGGCCAACTCCGACCCCGTGGCCAACTTGGGCACGGCAACACGCGACGAGCTTTCGAGACGGTGCTTTGAACGGGCACCACCCGTTCGTTGGTGGATGCTGGATCCGCTCGCGCGCCGCGGCGAGGTGCCACTTCACCCCTCCTTGCGCAACATTTCGCGCGCGCCTCTTGACGCGACGCCGCGGTTCGTTTAACGTCCGCACAGATCACCCAGTCCGCGCCGCTTGACTCTATCGGCGCGGCGTTTGCCGGTCGGACGGACTCGATTCGCACCCACGGACGAGCGCTCACCTCACCGGCGAGCCGCCCACGCACCAATGACCGCCCCTGCGCCAACACGCCACCCGCTCGCGGGCACGCCGGCTTTCCGCGCCGGCTCAGGCGCTCTCGTTGTCGCGGCCCCCGCCAAACTCAATCTGTTCCTCGAAGTGGTTGCCAAGCGCCCGGACGGCTACCACGACCTCGAATCGCTCATGGTCGGCATCGACCTGTTCGACACCCTCGAACTGCGCGCCACCGCCAAAGGCGAAGTCGAGTTAGTGTGCGAACCTACCGGGCTGAGCACCGGGCCGGATAACCTCGTTCACAAGGCCGCGACCGCACTCAAAGCGCACACCGGGCGCAGTGACCTCGGTGCGCACATTCGGCTCACGAAGCGCGTACCGATGCAGGCCGGGTTGGGCGGCGGCAGCAGCGACGCGGCGGCGGCACTCGCGGGCTTGAACGAAATCTGGAAATTGGGGCTGACACGCGAAGTGCTCCACGCTATGGCCGCGTCCGTTGGGTCCGACGTGGCGTTCTTCCACTCGCTGCCGGCCGCGTGGTGTACGGGGCGCGGCGAGGTAACTGCGCCCGAACCCGCACCGGCGAACGGCTTCGAATTCGTCCTCGTGTGCCCGGCCGTCGGGCTGGCGACCGCGGGCGTGTTCAAGCGGCTCACGGTGCCGAACGCGCCGGTGAGTGGCGACGCGGTACGAAAGGCGTTCCGCGCCGGCGACCCGGAAGCGTTGGGGCGAGCGCTGTTCAACCGGCTCGAAGCCCCGGCGGAGGAACTCGCCCCGGCGGTCGGTCGGATTCGACAGCGGCTCGCGGCGCTCGGCCCGTGCGGCGCACGAATGAGCGGGAGCGGAAGCAGCGTGTTCGCGGTGTGCCGCGACCGCGCACACGCGAGTGAAATAGCGTCGGCGTTCGCGGCAACGCGCCCGAGCGCCGAACCGGAATCGAAGGTCTATCTGGTCCGCAGTTTGTTCCACCAAGCCCCGCTGTAGGAGGCGTGCGGTGATCATCACGGAAGTACGCATCAAGCTGTGTGAGGAGAACAACGAGCGGCTGCTCGCGTTCTGCTCGGTCACCTTCGATCACGCCTTCGTCGTGCGCGATTTGAAGATCATCGAGGGAACGAAGGGGCTGTTCGTTGCGATGCCGAGTCGCAAGCTCACCGACCGGTGCCCGCGGTGCGGCGGCAAGAACCACCTGCGGGCGCGGTTCTGCAACCAGTGCGGCACCCGCCAAGACGAGCAGCGCGCGACGCGCCTCACGGAGGGCCGCGCGAAGCTGCACGCGGACATCGCGCACCCGATCAACAGCGCCGCCCGCGAGCACATCCAGAACGCCATCGTGAAGGCGTACGAGGACGAAAAGGAGAGGTCGAAACTGCCGGGCTACGTCTGCACCTACGACGAGTTCGACTACGACGACGACGTGCCGGTCGGCTACGGGATGGTGCCGGAAATGGCGAAGGGCGTGAAGGTTCACGCGCCGCACGCCGCGCCGAAGGGCACGCACTTTAACACGAGCGACGCGCCCGCGGTGAAAGCGACCAAGCCCGCCGACGGCTTCGCCGACGGGATCGCGTAGCCGACGTTCGAGCGCGAAGTCACGCCACCCGCGCGAGTTGCAACGGCCGTTGCGACTCACGCGGGTGGCGTCATTTTTTCTTCACGGGAACTTCTTTTGACGCTGGGACGAGCCTTCCTATCTACTCTGTGCGGTACACCTTCTCGAACACCCCGGTGCGCATGAGTGAGCCGAACGAACCGGCCCAACCTCCGGGTCAGCCGGCACCCGCTTCGCCCCCGGCCCCGAGTGCGGACGCACCGCGCCGCAGCACGTGGGTTCTGACGCTCGCGCTGTGTGCGCTGCTCGTTGCCGGTGGCGTCGGCTACTACTTCTATGTGAAGTCCCAAAACCCGGACCCGCTGCCGGTCGATGAACTAAAGTCGTTGCGCGAGTTCACGACGCGGCTCGCGGGCGCTCAAAAGCTCGCCCCCGGCTACACGGACGCCGACGGCGACCTCGTGGCGGACGCCCCGAAGGAGCCGCTCAAGCTCGGCGCGGAATTGGCGTTCAGTACCGTCGGCGGGGACGACGCGGAAGAGGCCACGGCGCGGTGGAAGGACTTAATGGCGGCGCTGGAGAAGGCGACCGGCAAGAAGGTGAAGTACGCCGCTGACGTTCAAAGCGTCGAAGAGCAGCTCGCGGCGGTCCGGGAGGGCAAACTGCACGTGACCGCGTTCAACACCGGCTCGGTGCCGACGGCGGTCTCTTCGGCCGGGTTCGTGCCGATGTTCGCCCCGGCCGACAAGGACGGCAAGTTCAGCTACGAAATGGAGATCCTCGTTCGCGCCGACTCGCCGATCGCGGATGCGAAGGGGCTGCGCGGGAAGCGAATCGGGTTCGTGGCGCTGTCGTCGAACTCCGGGGCGAAGGCTCCGCTGGTGGCGCTGAACGAGAAGTTCGAGTTGTCCCCGGGGCGCGATTACAGTTTCGGGTTCACCGGCGACCACGTCCGCTCGGTGAAGGAACTCGTCGCGGGCAACTACGACGCGGTGTGCGTGGCGAACGACCTCGTGCGCCGGGCCGAGAGCAAGCCGGTCGCCGAGGGCGGGCTCGACGCGAGCAAGTACAAGGTGATTTACAAGTCGGACCCGTTCCCGCCGCTGTGCTTCGGCGTGCCGCACAACCTGCCGCCGGACGTGCGCGACAAGGTGCGGGCGACGCTCGCGGGGTTCAAGTTCGAGGGCACGAGTGCCGCGCGCTTCGCGGCCCAAGGGAAGGTGGGCTTCGCTCCCGTGGACTACAAGAAGGACTGGGAGTACGTCCGCAAGATCGACGACACGCTGACGCGCCTGTTCGACCGGAACTGAGCGCGCGGTGAAGTGCCGTCGGACCCCTGCCGTGCGGGGTCCGGCCCCCGACGGGGAAACGTGATCGAGTCGCTCCGCTAAGCCCCTCTCCGAGCGGGCTGCCGCGCCTTTATCACCGTTATCCGTTTGGAGGCCTTATGCGCACCGTGAAGAACGTTCGGGGCGGGTTCACGCTCATCGAACTCCTCGTCGTCATCGCCATCATCGCCATTCTGATCGGGCTGCTGCTTCCGGCCGTGCAAAAGGTGCGCGAAGCCGCGGCCCGCATGAGCTGCTCCAACAACCTGAAGCAGTTGGCGCTCGGCTGCCACAACTACGAGGGCAGCTTCGGCAAGTTCCCGTCGGGCTACACGCAAGACCGCATCCCGGCCCCGAGCGGCCCATTCCAAGGCCACTCGGTGTTCTACTTCCTGCTGCCGTACATCGAGCAAGACAACCTGTTCAAGAGCATGGACGCGGCCGTTCCGCTGAACAACCGGAGCGCGGTCGCGGGCCAGCGCGCCGCCGCCGCCGTCAAGACGTTCGTGTGCCCCAGCGACCAGTTTCCGGAAGGGAACCCGCACGTCTTCAACGCCAACGAGCAGTACGGCGTGACGAGCTACCGGGCCAACGGCGGCAGCCGCCCGCTGTTCGCCACCTCGTCCACCAACGACGGCGTGTTCATGGCGACCGGGACCGCGGCGCGCAAGGCCGCGACCGCGCCGCTCGGCACCCAAGTGAACCTCCTCGGCATCCTCGACGGCACCAGCAACACGCTGTGCTTCGCCGAGTCGTCGCACGTGGACAACACCTTCAACACCTTCACGGCCGCGGGGTGGAACAGCGGGAGCACGATCAGCACGTGGAGCCGCTGGTACCCCGCGGGCGGCGACAGCGGCCTCGGGAACATCATGTGCGGCGCGTTCGCCCCGATCAACTACAAGACCCCGTGGGCGCACGGCGCGGCCGGCGCGCCGACCACCCAAGGCGCGTGGTTCGTGTTCCAAGACCAGCGCCTGAACGCCATCGGCAGCCAGCACAGCGGCGGCGCGAACGCGGCCTTCTGCGACGGCAGCGTGCGGTTCCTGACCGACAACACGCCGCAATCGGTGCTGGCGCTGTACTGCATGCGGGCCGACGGCCAAGTGATCCCGAACCAGTAACCCGAACGCACGGAGCCGGACATGACGCGCGCGAAGGTGCTCCGGGCTGTGGCCGGAGCGGTGTTCGCTTGCACCGTGGCGGCACTCGCCGCCGGGTGCGAGAGCAAGGCGAAGGTGGTGCCCGTCGAGGGCGTACTCAAGATCGCCGGCAAGCCCGCGGCGAACGTGTCGGTGCAGTTGCTGCCGGACCACCTGAAGGGCAACAGCGGGCCGACGTCGTACGGCACAACCGACGCCGAGGGCAAGTTCCGCCTGAAGGCGCATGACGGCCAAGACGGCGCGGTGCCGGGGCCGCACGTCGTCATCCTCGCGGACTTGGACGAAGAGCGCCCGGCGCAGGGCGTCGCCCCGAAGCGCGCCCCGCGACTCGATTCCAAGTACACGACGGCGAGCGGCGGGCTCAAAACCGAAGTGCCCGTGGCAGGCGGTTCGGTGACGCTCGAGGTGCCCCGCTAGAGGTGGGGCTGCAAGAACGACGCTCCGCGTCGTGCCACTCTGGTGGCACGACGCGGAGCGTCGTTCTTCTCCTTCGGTACCTACGCGCTCGGCTCTTCGAGGTAGGTGTAGCCCTCCAGCCCGGTCTCGTAGAACTTCAAGAAGTGCTTCGCTTCGGCGGCCGTGATGCGCCCGTGTTTCACCGCGCGCTCCACGTCCTTCCGCATCCGGTCGGTCAGCTTCTCCGCGCTGTACTGCACGTAGTTCAGCACCTCAGTTACCGTGTCCCCCTTCACGACGCTATCGATGCTCGGCGTGCCGTCGTCGGCCAGCGAGACGTGGATCGCGTTCGTGTCGCCGAACAGGTTGTGCAGGTCGCCGAGAATCTCTTGGTACGCGCCGAGCAGGAACGCGCCGAGGTAGTACGGTTCGTCGCCCTCGTGCGCGTGCAGTTCGAGCGAACCGCGCACGTCGCGCAGGTCGATGAACTGGTCGATCTTGCCGTCCGAGTCGCAGGTGATGTCGCCGAGCACCGCGCGGCGGGTCGGCGCTTCGTTGAGCCGGTGAACCGGCATCACCGGGAACAACTGCTTGATCGCCCACGAGTCCGGCATGCTCTGGAACAGCGAGAAGTTGCAGAAGTAGGTGTCGGAGAGCATGTTCTCCAAGCCCTGCAACTCTTCCGGCACATAATCGAGGTCGCGCACGATGCGCTGAATCTTGCGCCCCAGCGCCCAGTACAGGCGCTCCGCGAGCGCCCGCAGTTCGATGCTCAGGTGCCCGAGGTTGAACAGCGTGAGCGTCTTCTCCATCTGGTCTACCGCGTCGTGGTAGAACTCGAGGAAGTTCTTCTTGTTCAGTTCCTTGTAGTTGGAGAACAGGTCGCGGATCGGTTCGGGCGCGTCGTCGGGCAGCGCGTCCGGCGCGGTGCAGGCGTCGAAGTCGGAGGTGCCGAGCACGTCGAACACGAGCACCGAGTGGTACGCGACGAGCGCGCGCCCGCTCTCGGAAATGATCGCCGGGTGCGGCACGCCGGCCTCGTCGCACACCTGCTTGATCCGGTACACCACGTCGTTCGCGTACTCTTGGAGCGTGTAGTTGGTGCTGCTCTCGAACGCGGTCTGCGAGCCGTCGTAGTCGATGCCGAGGCCGCCGCCCACGTCGATGTACTTCAGCCCCGCGCCGAGGCGGTACAGTTCCACGTACACGCGGGCCGCTTCGGTGAGCGCGTCCTTCACCTTGCGAATGTCCGACACCTGCGACCCCATGTGAAAGTGGGTCATTTGCAGGCAATCGTCCAACCCGCGGGCCTTCAGGAACTCGAACGCTTCCAGCACCTCGGTGAGGGTGAGGCCGAACTTCGAGCGGTACCCGGCGCTGCCGCGCCAGCGGCCCGAGCCGCGGCTGGCGAGCTTCACGCGCACGCCGATCGGCTGGCGCACGCCCAACTCTTCCATGTACTTGACGATCAGTTCGAGTTCGGTGAACTTCTCGACCACCGGGATGATGTTCTTGCCGATCTTCTTCGACAGCACCACCATCTTGATGAACTCGTCGTCCTTGAACCCGTTGCAGATGATGGGCACTTCCGCGCCGTTGGTGAGCGCGAGCACGGCGAGCAGTTCGGGCTTGCTGCCGGCTTCGAGGCCGAACTGGTGCGCCTTGCCGAAGTGCAGAACCTCTTCGACGACGTGCCGCTGCTGGTTCACCTTGATTGGGTAGACGCAGTGGTACGCACCGGTGTAATCGAACTCGGTGCGGGACTTCTCGAACGCCGCGGCAATGTCCCCGATCCGGTGCTTGAGGATGTCGGTGAAGCGGAGCAGGAGGGGCGGAGCGATACCGCGGGCGCGGATCTGATCGACCAGTTCCTTGAGGTCGAGGGCGCGGTCCGGGTCCTTGTCCGGGTGAACGGTGACGTGGCCGAGTTTGTTGATCCCGAAGTACCCTTTGCCCCAGTTCTTGATCCCGTACGTCTCGAAAGCGTCGTGCAATTTCCACGCGGGGTCCGCGTC
>Ga0169931_10000674_pt1 | contig 56499 bp, 39 predicted proteins | sample Kivu_15m_20L_FD_129675 | JGI IMG/M metagenome (GOLD analysis project Ga0169931, IMG submission 129675) | Freshwater microbial communities from Lake Kivu, Western Province, Rwanda to study Microbial Dark Matter (Phase II) - Kivu_15m_20L... | ecosystem: Environmental > Aquatic > Freshwater > Lake...
ACCGCCTTGGATGGAAACCATCTTGTGGTTACATATCCCTTCGTGTGTAGGCACCACAGAGGAGAGGCACGATTGTTGGTCGCTACAAAGGGTTGAATTGGGGATTTGTTTGCGGAGGCAACCTATGCCACGATGAATTCATCTGCCAGTTCATCCCTTATTTCCCGCGGTAAATCCGGGAAAAAGGTCCAAAGAAAAAAGAGAGGGTAATGCCACCAAGGTGCATCTCTGCTACCTTGCGTTTTCTCCGTTCCAGCCAATCACCTTTCATCAGTAAATCAGGTAAATCGTAGTTCAGCAATTTGGCGGGATCCTAGATTCATTCATTATCGGAATAAATTTAGTCCAATGCGCTGATCCGGCGAATAACCTGAAATAGTCGGGTATGTTCCGAAAGGTCCATTTGGAAGGGATCGTGCTCCAGATGATTCGCTGATATTAGCTTTAGGCGAGTGCCACCCGAAGGGGTCGGCTTTTCACGCTGCACATACTTCACCCAGATAGAACCGCTTTCGTTGATGGCGTAAATTTTATTTTCTCGAAAATCACCCCAGTTTCGAAGCGGTCGACAAACTACGATATCCCCCTCGTCAATCACCGGCGTCATGCTATTTCCTTTGACAGGAAAAGCATAAAGCTCAGGTCCCTCCAATCCCGGAATGCGGAAGAAATCACGGTCCTCCTGCCTGAAACTATCCCAGTCTAAAGCGTTTCCAGCAAAAGCTTCAAGATGGGTGTAGCAAATATTCCCGAGATTTTGACCGGTTTCTGAATAACTTAACGTCTCCCTGTTTTCGCCGCCATAAGAACTTTCTTCTCCAAAAGGACTCCCTTTTCCCTCCAGCAGATAGCGCCTGCTGGCGCCATAAAGGGCACATAGCCTGTCCACGTGGTGGTAATCGATGCACCGCTTATCTTCCTCGTTTAAAAAGGCACGTATGATGTGGCTGTAAGGTTTCCCCAGTATATCCTGAGCAAAATCGCCAATGCCGCGGCCTCCCCGGTCGTTCATCACGATGTCCCCGCGCTCCACCAACAATTGGAAAACGCGGATGAACCGCCTGTTTAAGCCAACCCTTCCCTCTGGTATCATTAGCTGAGCATTATTTTTTGGTAAATATAAAACAAAAACTTACATAAAAGCATTTTCCAATAAAATGTTATATTTTGTTTGTGTTCATAATTCCGTTACCTTGCTCGTCCAAAGTAGGTTTTACACATGGCGACCGAGGCGAAAAGGAAAAAAGGTGCCGGTGGCCATTCTTACGGGGATGAGCGTGTGCCCGGGTTGTTAGGATTATTTTTCCTCTTTCTGGCTCTTTATTGCCTCCTTGCTTTTGCCTCCTACCTATTTACCTGGCGCGACGATCAGGATGCTGTATTGCGGTTTTCTTTGTCGCTTCTGCTTAATAGCGAGGTGGAAATTGCCAATATGCTGGGCCGCCTTGGTGCCATCACATCTAATTTCTTTTTCTACTACCTTTTTGGTCTTCCCGCTTTTGCCCTCTGCCACATTTTCTTCCTAATAGGTCGGCAGTTGATTATGGGACGACCCCTTGGAGCACTAAATGAACGTCTATTTACCATCACGGTAGTCGTCCTTTTTCTTTCCGTTTTACTGGCTTTTCTTTTTTCAGGATCGGCCTTTCCCATGGGAGGTGGGGTAGGAACCACTATCAGCGAATGGCTTGTTGGTTTTCTTGGACGAGCAGGCACACTTTTCCTTTTTCTTTTTCTGATTGCCGGAGCATTCCTTTGGTATACTCGCTTGCCCCTGAATGGACAAGCTCCGGCCGAATTGATGAGACAAGCTCTTCAGCGGATTAGCCGACCCAACCAATCTGCAAAAGCTTTCGCACCTGCAGTAACTCCGGAAAATTCCCAATCGGATCTCTCTTCAGCCCCTGCTCCTATTTTACCCCTGCGAAGGGAGGAAGCTGTGCAACCTCCAGTATCCGGTCTAGGGAAACAACTTGCGCTTGAGTTTGGCGACACCTCCCTTCCGCTGTCCCCAAGCCGAGATAAATCGCAGGATTTAGTAAAGGATATAGACACGCCCTTGGCTGGCTTGCCAACTATCTCTCCCGGACTTAACGGACCTGGATTATCCGAGGCACTGGGGGATAATCCTGATCATTCTGAACCTTATGATCCGACGCTGGAACTCTCCTCTTTTGAACAACCGGTTTTGCCTTTGCTTTTTGATTATGCTGACCAGCAAGTGGAAATCGACCGCGAGGAATTGGAACAGCATAAGGACCAAATCATTGGAACACTCCAGCATTATAAGATTGAAATCACCAAAATCCGGGCCACCATCGGCCCTACGGTGACACTCTATGAAATTATCCCCGCCCCCGGGGTTCGCATCTCGCGAATTAAAAATCTGGAAGACGATATCGCCCTTAGCCTCTCCGCCTTGGGCATCCGCATCATCGCTCCCATTCCTGGTAAAGGAACCATCGGCATTGAGGTGCCAAATAAGAAAAAGCAGATGGTCTCTATGCGGGAGGTGCTTGGCTCCGACAAATTTAAGCGAGCCAAGATGGATCTGCCGGTGGGTCTAGGTAAAACCATCAGCAACGAGGTACTGGTCGTCGATCTGGCCCGAATGCCTCACCTGCTTGTCGCCGGGGCTACCGGCCAGGGAAAATCCGTGGGTATCAATTCCATCCTGATGTCCCTGCTTTACAAAAAACATCCATCGCAAGTTAAACTCGTCCTCATCGACCCTAAAAAGGTGGAATTGTTTCCCTATGCACAGTTGGAGCATCATTTCCTAGCCTTCCTTCCCAATCAAGACGAGCCTATCATCACTGACACCACCAAGGTTATCCATACCCTTAATTCCCTTTGTATTGAGATGGATAGCCGCTACGACTTGTTGAAAAAGGCGAGCGTCCGAAACATCCGGGAGTACAATGAAAAATTTGCTCAGCGAACGCTAAATCCGCTGAAAGGCCATCGTTTCCTGCCCTTTATTGTACTCGTCATTGATGAATTTGCCGACCTTATCATGACGGCAGGTAAAGAAGTGGAGTTGCCTCTGGGCCGCCTGGCGCAATTGGCGCGTGCTGTTGGTATTCATCTCATTATCGCAACCCAGCGGCCCTCCGTCAATATCATTACTGGTGTCATTAAGGCTAATTTCCCAGCCCGTATTGCCTACAAGGTGACCTCCCGAATAGACTCTCGTACCATCCTAGACACGGGGGGTGCCGAACAACTCATAGGAAGGGGGGATATGCTGCTTTCGGTGGGTGGCGAAATGGTCCGCCTCCAAGGAGCCTTCATCGATACGCCAGAGGTGGAAAAAGTCATCGATTTCATTTCAGCACAGCCCGGGTACCCAGCTCCTTATTTCTTGCCCGAATTTCATGGCGATGACTCCGAAGTGAGTCGAAGCGACCTGAAATACACCGATCTCGACGACATGCTGGAAGATGCTGCTCGCCTGGTTGTAAGTAATCGGCAAGGATCAACTTCAATGATCCAGCGCCGCCTGCGCCTAGGCTACAATCGCGCTGGGCGCATAATGGATCAACTGGAAACTCTCGGCATCGTAGGCGCTGCGGAGGGCAGTAAACCTCGTGATGTACTTATCTTTGATGAACAAGAACTGGAGCGGTATCTTTCCGACCTGAAATCGCGCCGCTAATCCTTTTGTTTGACCGTTTGTTGATAAATTTAAATTTTTTCAACATGGAACCCATCTTGCTTTATTTTGAAAACATTCCATCCCGCGACCGGTCGCTACTTCTCGCCGGAGGCATTGCCTTCTTTTGGATTGTGGAGACCACATTCCCTTTATTTCGTTTTTCCTACCACAAATGGCGGCATGCCCTTGTCAATTTTTTTTTCACACTGACTACCATCGCCATCAATTTTGTACTAGCCTTTCTCCTCCTCCAAACCAGCGATTGGACCCAGGAAAATGCATGGGGGCTTCTTCCGCTATTGGATGGATGGCCTCTTTGGACTAAGATATTGCTTGGGCTGATGGGCTTAGATCTGATTGGGGCCTATTTCATTCACTGGTTGGAACACAAGGTGCGTATCCTTTGGCGCTTCCACCTAATTCATCATACCGACGTTCATGTAGATACCACCACGGCCAATAGACACCATCCCGGTGAGAGTGTGTTTCGCTTTGCCTCCACGGCCTTGGCCGTATGGATTATGGGTGCTCCGGTTTGGCTGATTATGCTCTACCAAGCCCTGTCAGTCTTTCTTTCCCAATTCAATCACGCCAATTTCCGCCTGCCGGAATCATGGGACCGCTGGCTTAGCTGGCTTATTGTCACACCAAACATGCATCACGTGCACCACCATTACGTGCTGCCCCACACCGATACCAACTATGGCAATATCTTTTCTATTTGGGATCGCCTGTTCGGAACTTTCGCCAATTTGCGACAAGAGGATATCCGCTACGGCATCGACACCCATCTGGCAGAGCCTGAGCACACTCGTATCGGAACCATGCTTCGCATACCCTTCCAAGCCTACCGCAAACCGGTTGGCAGTAAGTTTGAGTCAACGCAGGAAGGCAGCTGATTGGCCTATCTGAGGTTTTAATAGGGCACGATTGGTCTCCGGAGCAAATAGATTTTGCCCTGGCTCGCCAAGGTTGCATTGTCCCCTTCAAGCACGTCTGCTGCTCATTGCTGCCTTTTACAGGGTTCACTTTTTGGACAATCCCAAAATGATGGTGGACAATATCAAGGACTGAATCCCTCTGGCCAGCACTCGTCTCACTCGAGATGCACCCAACGACAGCCTTCACATGGTCCTTTACCTGTGCTATCACCTTGGAGGTTTCGTGTGAAAAGGAAGGATTGATCCCCACGGACTAACTGGAAACCTGGTTTGGTTTGCCTGTGCTTTCCCCAGTGTCTCCATCCGGTAATGCGGTAAGGGGATGCATTCCATCAAAGAATCTCCAATAACCTTTAGCAAACCCAATGGATTATGCTGAAAATTTTTCGCTAAATGAAGTCTACATCAAAGAAATCCATCAAGACATCCGAAAAATAGCCGGAGCTTATCGGCTATCATTGCCGGCATAGGCTTTGGGGTCGTCCTGGTCGTCTTCCTGTAAATAATGTGGTTAGTTTCTTTTATTGGTACATTGCCTGCAAAACGGAGCAGGTCATCAAGCGGAAGGCATTCTGGCGGGAAAGTGGAGAAGGAAACATGGTGCTCGCCACCTTTTGTTTTGCCGTTATGGGTGTCTTGACCCGGCAACTGGGGGAGCGATACCCCTCAGTGGAATTGGTATTTTTTCGTAACCTGACCGGATTTCTGCTCGTACTTGTTTCAGTTATCAGGCGACCCTTGGTGCAAGAGGGTGGGAGAACAGGTCTTCTGGTATTTCGAGGTTTTATCGGTGCTACTTCCCTGTTTGCCTTTTACTATTGCCTGACACAGATGCAACTGGCTCTGGCCAACACTTACAATCTTACCTATCCCCTATTCATCGGATTGCTCTCAGCCCTGTTTCTTCGCCGATTTATCTCATTTGGACAATTATCTATGCTCCTTCTCGGATTTGCCGGAGTCTTGCTCATTTTTCGTCCAGATCTGGATTATCCACTGAAACTGCACCTCATCGGACTTTATAGTGGTATTGGTACCTCTTTAGGTTATCTATCCATTGCCGGCTTGAGCCGATTTTACGACCAGCGAGCCATTCTACTTTCCTTCCTCACCGGAGGACTCATCCTAAGCGGTATTTCCGTTGGGCTAAGCCCGTTTTTTCAGGATCCGGCACTTGATTTTCTGCTGGCCCCTTTTGTTTGGCCCACCGGATTAGATTGGTTGCCTTTGCTGGCAATGGCTGTCATTGCATTGGTGGGTCAGACCTTTGTAACCAGGGCCTTTAGCCTCGGAAAGCCAGCGGTGGTTGGGACCCTGAACTTTCTTCAAATACCACTTGCCTGGATTGGCGGGCTGATTCTTGGTGACGCGGCCTATGATGCATATACCCTTCTTGGTATTATCTTCGTTCTGAGTAGTGGGGTGGGTATTACCCTGCTTTCCAGCTCAGGAGAAAAAGAATCTGCTTAACATGTAATACGTTCAGTAACTCAAAATTGACACCTATGAAATGGTCACTGTTTGGATCAACTTTATTGGCTTGTTTGGTGATGGCTACCTGCGCCCGAAATCCTGTTACTGGTAAACGGGAGGTGATGTTTCTCTCCGAGGAGGATGAAATTGCCATGGGCACCGAAGCGGATCCGGAGGTGGTGGCCGAATTTGGCTTACTGGAGCATCCCCAATTGCAGGCTTTTATCCGAGAAAAGGGTATGGAAATGGCAAAAGTCAGCCATAGGCCTGGGCTTCCTTATCAATTTAAGATATTGGATTCGCCGGTGGTCAATGCCTTTGCGCTACCTGGGGGCTATGTCTATTTCACGCGGGGCATATTAGCCCATTTCAATAGCGAGGCTCAATTTTCTGGGGTCTTGGGTCACGAAATCGGGCATATAACTGCCCGGCACGGGGCTAACCAATACAGCAAGCAACTTATGGCTGAACTGGGATTGGCCATAGGATCGGCCATTTCCCCAGAGTTGGAGGCCTTCTCAGAAGTCGCTAGTTTCGGTATGCAGCTCCTTTTCATGAAGCATGGCCGTGCCGATGAATCCCAATCGGATGAACTTGGGGTGGAGTATGCCACCCGCACGGGATATGATGGCAGGCAAATGGCCGAGTTTTTTAAGGTGCTGGATAAAATAGGCGGCGGAGAGGAAGGGCGTATGCCTACCTTTCTGAGCACCCACCCGGCTCCCCTCGACCGCTATAAAAAGGTTGGAGAGCTCACCCAGGCCTGGCAGTCTCAGCTTCCAAGAGCTTCCTATACCGTCCAAAGGGATAGTTATCTGCGGAGACTGGAGGGACTGGCCTATGGGGAGGATCCTCAGCAAGGATTTGTAGAAAAGGAAATCTTTTATCATCCCGGCATGGCTTTTTCATTCCCAGTGCCAAAAGAATGGGAATTGACCAATACACCAACTCAGGTGACCTTGTCCGAGGCGTCTGGGAATGGGATGCTTATTTTTGATTTGGCAAAAGGTGAAGATTTTGCAGCAGGCCTGCAGGAGACGCTCGAGGAAAATGAACTAGACCTGGTACGGGAACGGCGGATCCGTATCAATGGCTTTCAGGCTCTTGAGGCTGACCTGAGGCAGAAGTCCACAAAAGGTGACACAGACCCGCTGGAGATAACGTTGACCCTTATTCAGGATGGCAATCGCCTCTTCCGTTTTATTGCAGTCGCAACGGGAAAGGAGAGGGAGTCGCTTCTTCGCACCATGGCAGGTCCAGTTAGCGGATTTCGAAGGCTCACGGATCCCGATAAACTCAATCGGGAGGTGGATCGACTACACATTGCTGCGGTTTCTCAACCTGGGACCCTAGGCAGCGTATTGTCTGATCTCGGAATGCCTGCGGCTCGTCACGATGAACTGGCTTTGCTCAACGGTATGGAACTTACAGCTACCGTTAGCCGGGGTACCTTACTGAAAGTCATCCGTCTCAAGAAGACGGACTGATGGTAAACCATGATTGGAAAAAATCTTTTTTGCTTCACGCTCTTAGTTAGCTTAGCCCAAGCACAAGAGGTTTCACTCCCGGAACTGAGAGATACCCTTGTTTCTTGGCATGGGGAAAAACGTGAGGCTATTTACTTGGGAACGGATCTTGCCCCCAAGACTTTGGTAGCACACTGGGAACAATTCGCGAGGGAAAGATTCCAAGCTCGGACACGGGCATTAGGTAAAGAGGGGGCAGGTCTATTCTATGTATCCCGTGCAACAGGGAAGAAGCCCCATGCCATGCTTGCAGGGGATTTGCACACTGGTTGCATACCGCTCGGCCGCGAATCGACGCTCTGGTTATTCTTTGCGACAGGTCAGGCAGACCGAGGAGCTGAAATTGCCAAGCTATTCCTCCTGGACCGAATGGCAGGTATGTACAACGAGGAATTTGAGGTGATGAAACGGCAGGTGCATTTCCTGGAAAAGGAGCTTGACCTTTATCGGAATCGCCTCCTAACTAATCGGCGCTTGATAGCCAAACTGGAAAAGGAAAATGAGACCCTGGAGGTTTTAATCCGGGAAGAAGAAGATGCCCTTCGGGAGATGCTTCGCGGACTCGCAGATAAAGTACGGAAATGGGAGCGCATGCGGGCGATTCCCTAATTCCCCTCCATTGAAGTGATTTTCCCGGCTTGAAAAAAGGCCGTTCCAAAAACAATGCTAGTCCTTGTTCTCGCCTGGGCGACCATAATCAGTTCCTTGATTCCTTGACAGCTAAAGATTCATAGATGAGACGCATGCCATCAAGCGTGAGGTCTGGATCTGCATAATAGAAGAAATCCTTTAATGGGTGTAAGATGGAAGAAAGGCCTCCGGTGGCGATGACCGGAAGTTCATTGCCAAGCTCTTCCCGTATCGCCTCCACCAAGTAGCGGACCAATCCAATGTAGCCGTACAATACCCCACTTTGAATGGCCTGAACGGTATTTCGACCAAGTACCGATTCCGGAAGCACAAGGGGGACTTCCGGTAGTTGGGCAGTCCCCTTAAATAAGGCATAGGCTGCCGTCTTTAATCCAGGAGCAATGGATACCCCGATAATGCCCGCTTGCTGACTAACCGTAGTCACAGTAAGGGCCGTGCCAAAATCCACCACCGCAGTATCGAAAGGATAGCGTTTGAATACAGCGTATGCATTGCATAGGATGTCATTTCCGATTTCTTCGCTGGCAATAATCCCCATTTCAAGATGGGAAAATAGGGTGCTGCTGATGAGCAGTGGATCTGCTGGAAAAAATCCCTTGAGGGTTTTCAGCCAAAGTGGTGTTAGCGCAGGTACCACACTGCTGATGGCAATAGAACCCACCGAAGATGGTACCATGCCGTTTTCCTTGAGGTATGCTTGAAAGGCCCGTTCGTAATATCGCTTGTCGTCGGATGGAGGCTGGGAGGAAAAGCGACCAATAGCGGTCCACTTGCCTTTCTGCCAGATTCCTGTCACGATGTTCGAGTTGCCAATATCGACGGCTAAAAAGTCACCTTCCATGCCTTATTGTTTTTTTTCCTGGATGTTTATTCCGTTCCACGGTCGCATTGCCAGCTATTTCTGCCACAACCAGCCAAAGAGGTAATGAGGGTTCTTCTTGCAGGAGTCCAATCCATTCTTTCTGCGTACTGGATACCCGCTTGCCCCGTTTGTCCCAGATTTCCGGGCTGCACAAGCAACCCAGCGAAGGCGTACATGGGAAATAGGCAGTTCCCCTGTAAAAAGAAGGGTCGATGGTAGAACCATGTGCAATGATTTCAGATCGACCCAGTTTGCCCGCCTCCCAGGCTTCCCAGAGACCAGGGTACAAGTTGATGAGTGGTTCCAGCAAGGTAGCATATTCCCTCTCTGGGGCATAAATCTTAGGATTTTCAAAGGGAAGAAGCATTTGCAGATTGGTGGTGGGACCAATCCACGGATTGTCGGATTGACCGAAACCCGTAACGCGGTAAAGCCCTTGCGGTGTATTGCCGTTGGTGAGATAATAGGGAAGGCCGGATACGGACCGAGCCAACTGAGGAAACCGAAGTGGTTGACCTTCCGCGTTTGACTGCCAAGTCCCGTCAGCCCGGCGTAGCATGAGGAAACCAGGTTTGTCCCTATTGGTATATTGAAAACTTAGGAGTACCCTTTGCCCCGGAAGGAACTGGGGATGTAAGTAAATATCCGGATCTGGGGCCGGAGAACGCGGATTGTCCCAGCGTTTACGAAATGCTGCCCACCATCCTGTGGAACGCAGGGCATCCTGAATTTCCGGCTCCGGAAATCGTCCACGGTTGGCCAAGTACTCCAGGGCCATAGTCTTATTGCGGGCATTTCCTAAAAGGAAACAGACTTTCTCGAGTTCCTCCGAATACTCCCCGGGAAAGAGGGTATAAAGCATCTCCAGGAAATCGCGTTGCAGTCCAGGCGGGCACTTTGGCAAGTGAGACACCATCTGGGGAATCGAAGCGGCAAATGCTGGTGGATGATACCCCATCAGCGTCATGGCCCAGAAAGCCTTGGACCAGGGTCGTTCATCGCTTCCGGGAAATGGATGGGTTGTGGTCGCATCAATCTCTCGGCGCAAGTCCCGGGCAAGGGCCCTGCGCTCCGCCATGGAAGCAAATGGAAACATCAGCTTTTCCTGCCCGCAGCCGGAGTCGGGCTGCATCAGCAGGCATAGCCCTATCCAAGCGATTAAACGCTCTGCTTGCCATTTTCCCATGTTGTTTCAAATGTAATGTTTTCATGGGAATAGGTAAAAAGTACAGCCCGCCTGAAAAATCGGAGGCAGGCTGTACGAAAAACATTCAGAATTGCCCTAACCAATTGAAACCTGCTGAATGTATCTTATTTGCTGGGTCAAAGGGTACTTGATGAAAAAAGAATCTCCATCAATTGCTAGAGTCCAAATCTATCCACCCTAAACCTCATACCCTATTTTATGTCCTGAATTGTACAATTTTTATTTTTTTTGTTAAAAAAATCACATTAGGAAGTTATCTGAATTAGTGGGTCAGGAAATTCGCCGCACCCCGTTTCTGGAGGAATGGCTGAGTGAAGGTCTGATTAATGTTTCGGCACTTGCTCGTCGGATACGAGGTTCCGTAGCGGCGGCAGCTGGAAGGCAAGTCGGTGAATCAGCTATCGTAATGGCTATCCACAGAATGTCACCGCGTCCAAATCGAGGAGAGGAGAAGCGCTTGACAGATTACCTGAGTCGACTAGGGGATATCAGTGTTCGGTCGGGTGTCAAGGTGTATACCTTTGTTCAGTCGGGAACATTGACGAAGGCTCAAGCAAATTTGCTCCGGAGGGCAGATGGTTTGGCTAAGAGTTTTCTGTCGATTGCCCGAGGGGTTGCTGAGACGACTATCCTGGTGGACTCCAGGTTAGAGCCTGCCATTGAGGAACTATTTCATGGGGAGCAATGCCTGGAGAGGGTCGATGGCCTGTCGGTCCTCACCTTTCTTTTGCCACCGGGTAATCACTTCCTTGTTGGCTTTTATTACTTTATTCTGCGTGGATTTGCCTGGAGCGGTATCAATCTGGTGGAAATTGTCTCCACGTCCAATGAATTTACGCTGGTGGTGTCTACCCGCGATTTAGATGCGGCGTTCCGCTTGTTGACTGATTTACGGCGGGGCTAATCCTGGTTTTTTTTCGGGTAGATTGACTAGAAAAACACCTGTAAGGAGCAGGGTTCCAGCTAACAGGGTGTGTCTAGAGAGGGACTCACCGTTGAGTTGCCAGCCCAAAAGCACAGCCACTACGGGATTGACGTAGTTGGATGTGGCTACCATTTCCGGAGGTACTTGTTGCAACAAATATTGAAAGGCAGAGAAAGCGATGAGGGAGCCGAACAGGGTCAGATAGGCAAAGGCAAGCCAAGTCTCACCGGATAGGCTGGTGGGATGAAAAGCATACCATTCCCCATTGGCGGTGGAAATCATCAGGAGAATTCCACCTCCTCCAAGCATTTGTATAGCTGCAGCAAAGGACCGGGAGGTCGGCAGGTTGGCTTTTCGGGCAGCTACGCTGCCCCATGCCCAGGCGATTATGGCAGAAGCTATAGCCAGAAGTCCCTGAAAGGCTTGTGGGTGACGGGGAAATGTTGGCTGGCCAACCAAAACATATATTCCGGTAACACCTAGTAGTAATCCGCCCACCGTCTTGGCGTTGGGGCGCCGTCTATCTACTATCCACACGCAGATAACTACCGCAACGGGCTCGAATCCGGCCGTTAAGGCCGCAAGTCCCGTATCGATATGTTGTTCGGCCCAGACCACCATGGCCGTGCCTATCACCATAAACAGAAAGCCCATCCAGATAGCCGTGATCGTCTGTTTGAAATTAGGTAGTGCTTCCCCGCGCAGGAAGCCGGTAAGGAATAGGATACTACCGGCCAGGAGAAAACGTAAAGCTGAAAGGAGAAATGGCGGAATCTCGGCTATGGCCAGAAAATTCACCAGATAGGTTGAACCCCAGATGAGATAAATTGCTGCAAAGGATAGCAGGATGAGCAACTTCCTGCCGGAATCACTCCCCAAAACCATTTGGATTAATAGTCATCCTCCCGATCGTCATGATCATTTCGGTCATTGTCCGATTCGTCATAAGAATCGTCATTGTCGAGATCAGCATCATCATCTGCCAGATCATCATCCAAATCATTGACATCACCGTAATGTATTTCTGGCTCCTCATCGCCAAACGCATCCTTGGGCGTGGAGACGTTTAGGAGATCATCGTCGAAATCGTCCGCATTTCCGATAGCTTTCTTTTTGTCGGGTGAAGCCTTTCGAATGATAGTCTCGGTGATGCGTTTTTGCAACGGAGCCTTTTCTGTTTCCCTGCGATCGCTTTGCGATTCAGGCGCGGGCTGAACTTTTTTCTCCAAGGGCTGATTTTGTTCCGACACTTTTGCAGCCATGCTTTTTGTGGTGGTCGGTACGGCGAGAAGCCTGCGTTTGTCAATCAATTCACCGGTGATGACACATATGCCGTAGGATTTATTCTTTATGCGTACGAGAGCATTTTGCAAATCTTGAATGTGGACCCGCTGGCGAATAGCCATATTATTGAGCATTTCCACATCGTTGTTGATGCTGCTGTCATCCACCCAGTCGCCGCCGTGCTCGTCGCTGGTATTTTCTGTTATTTCAACAATCTGTTCCTGAAGCTCTATCAGATGACTGGAGGCTCGTTCCAGTTTGGTTTCGATAATCACCCGAAATTCCTCTAGTTCGGCATCGCTGTATCGAAGGATTGGTTGCGTATCCATGTGGTTCGGATTAAAAGAAGTGCAAGATTCCGAATAAAAATTCATAATTGAAACTGCTGGATGGAAAAATTCAGGGACATCAGCCGGTTCAACTCATGCGGCGGAAGCGTATTTCATAAAGGTCGGCCCGCCGGTCGGTTAGCGCCTGGACGCTGCCAAATGTGTGAAGTTCCTTGAGCAGCTCGAGGTCCACGTCGGCCACTACCGTCATCTCTGAATTAGGAGTAGCTTCAGCGCGCACCCCATTGACCGGGAAAGCAAAATCAGTGGGAGTGAAGATTCCTGCCTGGGCATATTGGATGTCCATATTGTTTACCTTGGGCAGATTGCCCACACAACCTGCTATGGCCACGTAGCACTCGTTTTCGATAGCTCGAGCCTGGGCGCAGAGGCGCACCCGGTTGTAGCCATTTTGAGTATCGGTGAGGAATGGCACGAAAAGGATTTGTACCTGATGGCGGGCGTACCATCGAGCTAGCTCAGGGAAACAGATGTCGTAGTCGATGAGTATGCCAATCTTGCCCGCATCGGTATCGAAAATTTCCAGTTTATTTCCCCCTACCATGCCCCAGGCAGAAAGTTCGGAAGGCATGGGATGGATTTTGTAGGAACTGCCCCAGGTGCCGTCTCTTCGGCATAGGTAACTGACGTTGAGCAAGTGCCCGTCTTCCACAATGGGCATACTGCCCGTGATTATGTTAATGTTGTAGGCCATGGCGTACTCGATGAACTTCTCACGGAGCGGCTCGGTGTAGCGTGCTAATTCCCTAACGGCTTTTGCTTCCCCCAGGTGATTGAATTCGGCGAGCAAAGGGGCATTGAATAGGGAGGGGAAGACGATGAAATCCGACTTATAGTCACTCACGGCATCTACAAAATATTCCACCTGTTCCAGCAAAGCATGGAAATTGCGAAACAACCGCATCTGCCACTGGACCAGGCCAAGGCGAACCATCTCCTTGCGTATTGTCCCCAGCTCCTGTTTGTCCTGAAAGTAAATATTGTTCCATTCCAACAAGGTTGCGTATTCCTTGGACTCTGTATCGCCCGGCATGTATTCCTTGAGAATCTTTCGGACGTGGAAGTCGTTGGACATCTGGAAGGTGAGGGTAGGATCGTATATCTCCTTGAGCTTTACCCGTTCTATGTATTCCCGGGGAGATATTTCGTGGGCAAAATGCTTGTAATTGGGGATGCGGCCACCCGCAATGATGGCTCGAAGATTCAGTTTCTCACAGAGATCCTTGCGGCGGTCATAGAGCCTACGCCCTAACCTGAGACCCCGGTATTCCGGTGCTACAAAGATTTCAATGCCGTAAAGCACGTCTCCTGCGGGGAAATGGGTGTTGAAGGTGTAATTGCCCGTAATTTCCTTAAAAGTGTGGCTGTCCCCATATTTCTTGTAATCCACAATGATGGTCAGGGCCGTGGCCACCACCTTACCATCCACCAACACGCAGAGCTGGCCCTCAGGGAATATATTCAGCAATGTCCGAATATCCTCAGCCTGCCAGTAATCGCCTCCAATCCCGGCGTAAGCCTCAATCATGGCTTCCTTCAGGCCTAGGTAATCCTCGAAATGCAGATTTCGCAATTCAATCTTCATATCCTTTCCCTTACATCTGGCACCGATAGCCGATACCGTAAATCGTCCGGATGTAGCCAGCGCAACCGAAAGGGGACAATTTTCGGCGCAAATTCTTCAGATGGGCGTACACGAAGTCAAAATTAGTACTTTCCTCCATGTGGTCTCCCCAGAGTTGTTCCGCAATTTTCCCCTTGGATAAAACGCGGTTCCTATTTCGGATAAAGAAAAGGAGTAGGGAAAATTCCTTTCGGGTCAAATCTAAAGGCTTACCATCGACCATCGCCCGGTGTTCTTGTACGCAAAGTTGCAAGCAGCCAAAATCGATGCGAATCGGTGGAAGCTGGTACCTTCGGCGCTGTACTACCTTTATGCGTGCCCAGAATGCATGCGGATCGATATCCCGATGGACACAGTCGTCTGCGCCATTCTCTAAAAATAGGACTTGCTGGTCAAAAGGATTTGCCTCACAAACGGTGAATAGCCCTGTCTCGTTATCATCACGCCGGATACGTTCCACGAGTTCCATACCCTCACGAACCCGGTTGCGAAGGAAAATCACGATGGTATCGTAACTGTGATGGTCCGTCTTTAATGCAGCACTTGGGAAATCCGGGGCCACCTCACAGATAAATCCGCATTTCACCCACCATTTTTGCCAGCTGTCTCGCGATGGCCCCTCTCCATCAATCAATAGTAATTTCAACGCTTGTAGCTTGTAATGGTTAGGTTAGACATATTTTTTCCCTTGCTGATAGTAAAAATATCGTACAATTTCCAGAAATTCAGATTGTATTCAGAATCCCTTGTTTTTTTTGAAATAACAATTGCTCCATGCCTTCATGAACAACAAAAAGAGAGAACCGCAGAAGCGGGTGATTCAAAGTGCTGACGAGTTATCGACTGGGCGTAACCGGCGGACTAAGGCGGCACCAGAGAAAAAGAAATACAATATTCCCAAGAAGTGGCTTCAAGGGATTGAGGAGGAAGGGGAAGAATTAGCCGGTTAGCACGAACGCAAGGATACCGTCCTTGGGCTCTTTTGCCGAATCCCATGAGGTTTCGACCAGGTGCCTTCCACTACTGGCATCCTTTTTTTTAAAATTTTCGGCGCAACCTCCCTTCAAAAAGCCTTTTATTTAGCAGCTATGCAGCGCATAGAGCATTTTCCCTTGACTCTTCGCGTGCCCTTCATTGGGAGAAGTTTCGGCATGACCTGGGACTATTCGCGGAAATCCTCGATTTTTGAACTATTATCAGCAACATGGATTCGGGGGAAAACGTGGAGGTCAAAATCTGCTCAGATAAGCTAGATCTGGCAGCCTGTTTCCAGAAGGCCAGCGTGGCAGCGGCGGGAGGATTGGCCCTTTTTGCCGGAACGGTGCGGGATAAGACGCAAGCTCGGGACGTCCTACACTTGATTTACGAGGCTTACGAACCCATGGCCCTGCGCGAAATGGCAAAGATTGCCCTTTCGGTGACTGCTCGATGGGAGGCCTTAAGGGTAGTTATCCATCACCGTACCGGCGAATTGGTCGTGGGGGATACGGCTGTCATCATCGCTGTTTCTACCCCTCATCGCGCAGCGGCTTTTGAGGCCTGCCGGTATGCCATTGATACGCTGAAGGAAACCGTTCCCATTTGGAAAAAGGAAGTTTTTCGCGATGGAGAAGAATGGGTTTCTGCCCATCCCTGACCTCCTTTCCCTACTGCGCGCCATTTTAACAGAGGTAGGTTTAAGCGCGCATGCCAAGGAATGCAGCCCTACCTTTGGGTGTTCAGTTTAGAACTGGAAATAAATGAAAGGGACACTGCGCTGCCCGTTCAGCCAAAGCACCGACAGGACAATCACAGCGACCATGACCACCTGCACCAGCAGCGGTAGCCTGGTGAATTGGCTGGCGAAACGATCCTTTAGTGCCGGAGGACTTAGGTGCAGGATAAGTCCGGCGAGTAAAGCCGGCAGGACGTAAGGAGCTCGCAAGGCTATTTCTTGAAATTGGTTGACATTCCAGGTCAAGTCGGAAAGTCGCCCCAGAATTCTTCCAGAGAGATCCCCGCCAGATGACCCTGAGGAACTGCCTGAACGAAAGAATATCCAACAGAAGGCTGTAAATTGGAAGGTGAAAAAGCCGGAGACGAAGAGAGCTACTCCTTTCCCATTCTCCCATGCACCGCAAATCCCGGCGAGCAAAGTCAGGAAGCCCACCCCAAGCGCGAGCTCGGCCAGGGTGGTTTGCCACTCCCGCACCTGCCAGGTATCTACCTTTTCGGTATAAGCTTGTACCTGTAACCACAAGGCCAATCCGCCGACTGTGGCCAGCATCAGTAAACCGGTCCGGCTTAGGGGTTTGCTCAAAAAATTTCCTAGACTTCCCAACCAGCGATCCAGGGCTAGGCCCGCCCCATGCAAGGCACCCCAGAGTAGGAACATCCAGCCCGCGCCATGCCACAAGCCTCCCAGTAGCATGGTCAAAAAGAGATTTCGGTAGGTTCTCCAAACACCTTCGCGGCTTCCCCCCATGGAAATATAGAGGTAGTCTCGAAGCCAGGTTGAAAGAGATATATGCCAGCGCCGCCAGAAATCTTGCAGGGTAGCTGAAAGGTATGGTCTCCGAAAGTTTTCCGTCAGTTGAAACCCCATTGCAAGAGCTAGACCAATGGCCATATCGGAATAGCCGGAAAAATCGAGGTAAATCTGAAAAGCATAGCCGTAAACTGCAAGAAGGTTCCCAATTCCGGAGTAAAGTGCCGGATTTTCAAAAACCCGGTCTACCCATAAAACTCCCAGGGTATCAGACAATATGACCTTCTTAAACAAACCACAGCAGAAAAGGAAAATAGCCTGACCCGCTTGCTCCCTCGTCAGCAGGGATGGCTTGCCGATTTGGGGAAGAAAACTGGCAGCCCGGACGATGGGTCCGGCGACAAGCTGGGGGAAGAAACTGATGTAAAAACAATAGTTCAGGAAACCTGCCGTCACCTCCCGCAAGCTGGATTTTTGCAAGCTCAAGGGCTCAAGTTGTCCACGGTACACATCGATGCTATAGCTTAGGGACTGAAAGGTGAAAAAGGAAATGCCTACCGGGAGGAACAATGCTTCCCAATCGAGCTGCGTTCCCAGCAGGCTATTTGCCGCCTCGGCAAAGAAATGGCTGTATTTGAACCAACCTAAAACCCCCAGATTTCCCGCCAGGCTCAAAGTCAATAATCCTTTGCGCCGCCAACCCCGCGCGTGGTAAAGAAAATGAGCCAGGGTAAAGTCTACCCATGCCGTGCTAAGTAAAAGCAGAAAATAGATGCCGCTGGCCTTGTAGTAGAAAAATAGGGAAACAAACAGCAGATAAAAATTCCTTACAGCAATGCGCCGGCGAAGGAGGGCAAAAAGGAGGTACACCGGGACAAAGGCCGCCAAAAAAAGCCCGCTGCTGAACTGCAGGGGTTGGGCCGCATTGTAGGTCAGCCAGGCCATCAATTGGGCTAGAAGGTTTTCAGCCATAGGTTCGGCGCTACTCGTTTGAAGCAGCTAGGAATGCCGAATCCCCAAGCAGGAAAGCAAGCAATCCGCGACTGACTTGTTCGGCTCCGGCATGATTGAAATGGGTGTAGTCTGCCGAGGCCAGACGAGGCTTCTTCTTCTCAACCCAACGGACCATGCTGCCCTCGCCACCCATTAGGTCGTAAAGGCTGACAAAAGCCACCCGATGCTTGCTGGCTATCCTGCGCATCTCCTGCGTGAGAAAGAGAATACCCGGATCAGAGCGCATACTGCCCGGATTTCCAATTCCTTTGTCTGGAGGCCCTACCAGGAGAAGAGGTACACCGGGAAGGGCGTTGCGGTAATGGGCGAATAGCTTTTCCAGGCGGCTTCCGTATGCCCTGTAGTCCGTCATACCGGCTTGGAGTGCGTTAATTCCGAAAGAAAATACCACCAAATCGTAGTCCATTTTGTCCTGAAAGGCCCTGAGCAGGAGATGGGGGATACGGCGCAGCCGACTGCCGTCGATGCCCCTAAGGGCAAAATTATCTAGAATAATACCCGTTGGACTTTCAAAACTGATGCCATACAGGGGTAAATTGGGGGGTATGCTCATCCGCAAACGGACCTCGGAGACATTTCCTTCGGGCAGACGGTACTCGTTGAGCAGGGCTTTGCCCGACAATCCCGCTCGCCTTATTGTCTCGGGCTGCTCCCATTCGAGATATCCCTGCAGGGTATCCCCCTCGTTGTAGCCATAGAAAAGCCGAGTGCGGGGGAGGCGCCTGGTCCTAGGTGAAAAAGCATTCCCGCGGTAAACGACCCAGGGAAGTTCTTCCTTCATCGAGGTATCTTGGACACCAGAAAAAAAGACGCTTCCTGCTATGCCTGGATCGGTGGCAAGGATTCCGGCTTTTTCCAAGGATTCCCATCGCCAGTCGCGGGAAAAATAATGGCGAATGGTCTGCCTGTATCCCGGGTCCCTGGACACGACAGGCATGAAACCTACCCCGGATCCACCAAAACGCCGCTGGAGGGAGTCGCGAAGGGTCTGGGTTATTAAATCTGCCTCCACGCCGGAGTCGCCATACCAAGCTATGCGAAGCTGGCCATCACCACAGCGCAATTCTCCTCGGAAATCCTGCAAAAAATCCTCCGCCGGAGGCATGGGTTTTGTCTTCTCAACCTGGCTATTGGCTATCCCTTCCAGCGCAGGAGGTTTGGGTAGTAACCATACTTCTACAGCGCGATATCCCAAAACTACCAAAGGCAATACCAACAAAAGCAGGGCACTCCCGTGGGAAAAACCCGCCTGTTTGGGGTCCCGGTGACTATGTGTCATGGAAAAGCTCCGTCGCGGGTTGGTCTGATTACCTGTTCCTTGTCAACCCTGGCTAAATATTTCGGAACTGCACCTGAAAGAAGTCTCCCAACAATGGAATCCGCCGCTCTTCGTCACTCAAGGAACCAAACAGGGAAATAATCCAGGTAGCCAACAAAAAAAAGCCAAGGATAAGCTTTAGGAAGCCTCCCCAGAAAATCCAGGTGGGCAACAGGTAAAGGGCCAGCGAAATGAGGTGGAGTCCCAGGGTTTGGCGCAAAAAGAAATCCAACTTTCCTCCTTTCTCCTGTCGGGATATGTAAGCAATGGCCCAGCCAAATAGCGTGATGTGGCTGAGTATGCCTGCCAGTTTGGGATCAAGGGAAATTTTTGAGTCTGTCATGGCAACGGGTCCGTATTAAAAGTTATTTTCGAAAGCCAATATAAGATTATTAACACCTATGCTCCGAAGTTTTTTCTGGGTGATTTCCCATTTTTTGCTGGTTTGCGCCTATGCACAGGATTACGACGTGATTATCCGTCATGGCACCTTGTTTACCGGGGAGGCAACTCGACCGTTCCTGCTAGCAGATTTGGCTATCCGGGGTGATTCCATCGCAAGGGTAGGCAGGCGGCTGCGTGGCAGTGCGGTAAAGATTATCGATGCACGGGGGTTGATTGTTTCCCCCGGATTTATCGATATACACGCGCACCTGGAGCCCCTTCCGGTCGACCCTGCTGCCCGAAGTCATCTCATGCAGGGGGTAACCACTGCTTTGGGTGGACCTGATGGGTCGAGCCCTTTACCACTCGGTGACTACTTCAAGGAATTGGAAAATCATGGCATTGGCATGAACGTAGCTTACCTGGTGGGTCATAACAGCATACGCAGTGAAGTTATGGGCATGGAAAACCGAGGACCCACTGATGAGGAACTCAGCAGGATGGCGGCTTTGGTAGCCCAGAATATGCATGACGGCGCCTTTGGGCTTTCCACTGGACTGAAATACCTTCCTGGGGCTTTCTCGGATGTTGGGGAAGTGATTGCCCTTTCCAGGGTGGCAGCTGCCTTTGGAGGTATCTATACCTCGCATTTGCGGGAGGAGGGCCTTGGCCTTATCGAAGGGGTGCAGGAAGCTCTAGTTATTTCCCGAGAGGCGCATATCCCAGTGGTTCTCACCCATCATAAGGTCATTGGCACTCCCATGTGGGGTGCCAGTGTCCGAACCTTGCATATGGTTGATTCAGCAAGGGCTGCGGGGCTGGATATCATGATGGATCAATATCCATACACAGCCAGCTTTACGGGCTTGGCCGTACTCATTCCGGCATGGGCTATGGAGCGAAGTGGAGAGATTGACTTTGCTGCCCGCCTAAAAGATTCGCTGGTTCGCGCCGCCATCGTGGAGGGAATCGTATTCAACCTTCGCAACGACCGGGGAGGCGGTGACCTACGTAAAATTCAATTCGGCCAATTCGGCTGGAAACCTCATCTGGAAGGAAAAACGCTTTATGATTGGGCACGAGAGGAGAAACTTGAGCCAACCCTGGAAAACGGGGCCCGATTGATCATCGAGGCCCATCTGCATCGAGGCGCAGGATGTATCTTCCACGTGATTGATGAAGGTGACGTGCGACGCATCATGAAACATCCTGTCACCATGGTCGCCTCAGATGGACGGCTTAGCGAACCCGGGAAAGGGCACCCCCATCCAAGGGCTTACGGCACATTTCCCCGGGTATTGGGTCATTATGTCCGGGAGGAAAAAGTTCTCACGTTGAGCCAGGCTCTCCACAAAATGACCACGCTTCCTGCCCGCAGGCTGGGTTTGCACGACCGTGGTCAACTTCTTCCTGGGTTCCGGGCAGATTTAACCCTTTTTGACCCGCAGCGCGTCAAGGACCAGAGTACCTTCGAAAAGCCTCATCAATACCCGGAAGGGATTCCCTGGGTTTTGGTCAACGGCAAGATAACAGTAGAAAACGGGATTTATAAAGATATCCGGGCCGGGCGTGTCCTGCGCAAGTCTCCAGCTCGTTAAAAACCATAAATTCCCTCAAACACTATTGATTATGATTCGAATAATCTTTTTCCTTCTACCGCTATGCTTGCGGAGCCAGTCCTTGCCTAGTTTCCTTTCGGCTCCTTTTCCCACAGAGCTTACAGCCAAAGCAGACGGAAGCGCCGTAGCCTGGATTTTTAACGAGGAGGGTAGAAGGAATGTCTTTTACGCCGCTTCTCCGGACTTCCGCTCAGTGCAATTGACTGATTTCCATGGAGATGATGGCCTTGAACTGAGTGGTCTGGCCTTTTCCCCAAGTGGTGGACAACTGCTCTTTGTTCGCGGGAACGCCCCGAATAAGGCGGGTGTAAGCGCCAATCCAGCCCAACTCCAGATGGCAACCGACCGGCAAATCTACCTGCTAGACCTCTCCTACCGGTCCGTACGTCTCCTTTCCCGGGGCAATGATCCCGTCTGGTCACCTTCAGGGAATGAGTTTCTCTTTTTGCTTGGAGGCCAGGTACAGCGCGGAGTGAAATCCGGCGATTCGTACCAGGTAAATCCCCTCTTCCGGGTCAATGGTTCCGTGTCCCAACTTAGCTATTCACCCAATGGCAGCAAATTGGCCTTCCGGCTATCCCGCGGACAGCATGCCTTCATCGGCATCTACGACTCCTTGGACGGAAAGATTACCTTCCCTGATCCATCAGCCGATCGTGATTCTGATCCGGTATGGCATCCGTCAGGTGCCTACCTTGCTTTCGTGCGCACTGCACCGGTCCGATTTAATCTCCCCTTCTCCCCGCGTCGGAGCGGTTATCCCTGGCAGATTCGCATGTTGGATATGCAGGCCGGAACTGCCAAAGAAATCTGGCGGGCTGCTGAGGGACGTGGCTCTGTATTTGCGGATGATTTACCGGTAACGGACCATAAACTACTTTGGTCCCAGGAGGGTTACCTGCTCTTTCCCTGGGAAAAGGATGGCTGGCTGCATATCTATGCCCGCCGCGACTCCGACGGTTCCGTGCGGAACTTGACACCTGGAGAAGGTGAGGTTGAAAACTGGCTTTTGTCCCGCAATGGAAAACAACTCTTTATTTCCTCAAACCATGGTGATATCGAACGGCGGCACTTGCGCAGCATCCAGCTCGCTGATGGAAAGATGGACTTGCTGGTCGGAGGATCCCTCATTGCCTGGAGTCCCCAGGAACTATCCGAAGGCGTCGCTTTTCTCCAGTCCTCCGCTCAGCGTCCCGCCTGGCCACACCGATATCACGAAGGGAAGGCGGAACCCCTGGCTGCGGATCGCTTTCCAGGAGATTTTCCCCGCAATCTGGCGGAACCGGAACAGATTACCCTGACAGCGGCGGACGGATTCCGCTCCTATGCGCATATCCTAAAGCCAGCAGGCCTATTGCCAGGAAAAAAGGTTCCAGCTGTAATTTTTCTGCACGGGGGTAGTCGTCGGCAAATGCTGGCGGGATTCCACCACGGACTTTATTACTCCCATGCTTACGCGCTGAACCAATACTTTGCATCCCGTGGCTATATGGTCCTTGTACTGAACTTCCGCAGTGGAACAGGATATGGCCTCGATTTTAGAGAAGCTCTAGGATACGGCGCCACGGGGGCCTCAGAGGTGGGAGACCTGGTTGCCGCAGCAAGGTATCTTGCCGGTCGCGTTGATGTGGATGCTTCCGCCATTTCCCTTTGGGGAGGGAGCTACGGCGGATACCTCACCGCCCATGGACTGGCACAATTCGGGGGCTTATTCCGCTGTGGGGTCGATATCCACGGGGTGCATGACTGGAACGATGAAATACCCACCTTTGCCCCTTGGTACGACCCCAAGGACTATCCCGAATCCGCCGCACTTGCCCGCCGCTCTTCTCCTGCACATTACGCAGCGGGTTGGACTGATCCAGTCCTTTTTATTCATGGCGACGATGACCGCAATGTCCCTTTTTCGGAAACCATGCACATACTGGAAATTTTGCGGCGACAGGGCGTTTTGGCAGAGCAGCTCGTATTTCCCGACGAAGTACACTCTTTTCTGCTTCACCGCAACTGGGTGAAAGCCTATGAGGCGACCTTTGCCTTTATCGACCGGCACACGCGGGCGGAGAAATAAGGCAGGTATGGAAAAGCGAATCTGGGAGATTGATTTATTGCGGGGATTGGCTATTCTTGGTATGGTGTTTTCTGGCCTGCAACCTCATGGCGGTGCCTTGCCTGCCTGGATGTATCACGCCCAGGTGCCTCCGCCTGACCACATTTTTAATCCATCCCTGCCAGGCCTTACCTGGGTGGATCTGGTATTTCCATTTTTCCTGTTTGCAATGGGTGCGGCCGTACCCGTGGTTTTGCCTGGCAGTCTGGCAAGGCATGGGCTTCGGGGTACGCTTCGGCAGATGGTGGTGCGCTTTGGCCTGCTGCTCCTTCTGGCCGTTCTCTCCTTTAACTTCGCGCCAGGGCGGAATGCTGCGGCTGGCGGGGCAGCCGACTGGGCAGGAATTGGTGTGTTTCTAGCCCTTTTTCTTTTAATTGCAAGGATACCCGGCTTGCGACCCAGCCAGGCCCGCTATTTGAAATGGGCCGGTGTCTTTGGGCTTTGCGCCCTAATTTACCTTAAGCATGTCTCCTGGGGTGGCTTTGATCCATCCAATAATGATCCAATTCTGCGAGTGCTAGCAAATGTATATGTTGTGGGAACCCTGCTTTGGCTGGTCAGTCAACACAATAAAATGTTGCGAATAGCCCTCCTGTTCCTGGTAACTTGCGCTTATCTCGGTGACTTGGGCGAGGGATTCTTAACGCCCATCTGGCGCTGGCATGATCCCTGGAATCTTGTGAGTCTTTACCTATTGAAATACCTAATGCTTTTTCTGCCAGGAACCATCGCTGGGGAATGGTTGTTACGAGGGGATTCGATTCGCAACTTGCCAGTTTTTGGCGCTTTGGTAATGGTCTTTATCCTGACCGCTGTGGTGCTGGGTGGCCTTTTTGCCCGGGAGACCTTGTTGGTTCTGGGTTTTGCCCTGCTTGCCCTTACTACCTTTTCCTCTTTGCGTTTGGTTGAAGGAGATATGCTTCGGGCTGCCCCCTGGTTTTACGGGGGGATGATGATGCTAATCGGGGGCCTGCTAATGGAACCTTTCCAAGGGGGAGTGAAAAAGGATCCGTCCACCCTGAGTTACTTTTTCATCACTGGGGGCCTGGCTTTTGCCTGGATTCAATCTTTCCGTCACTGGGAACATGCAAACTGGTCTCGGTGGGTAGCCCCGGTGCAGCAGCTGGGGCAGCAAGCGCTGATGGCCTATTTCCTTAATGGGTTTTTTATAGTTCCGCTATGGAATCTGACCGGCCTAAGTGGCCTTTTTGCGCATGCTACCCCATGGTTACTGCTAAAAGCTATCCTGATTACCGGGCTGGTCGTGGTCCTAGCGCGCCTCTTAACTTCCCGTTCCATTTCCTGGAAGGTTTAAGCGGCAGCTTGCCCTCGATGACCCAGCAATTTATCGGATAGCACTGGCGAGGTAAGCCCTTCCCCCGTTGGCATCCTGCCAGATTTGCTGCGCTGAGAGGGTCACGATACCGTCATTGGGGATGCCGTCGTTGTAGCCATTCGCATTGCCGTCTGTTCCCCAGGGATTGCGAAATCGCACCCCCGTTATCGTTGGACCACTCCAAACCAGGTTGAGGAAAGTGTAGGCATGGGTGCCATTCACTGTGGCACTGGCTAGGGTGAAAACGATATGCTGGCAGGCTTGGTAGGCAGCGTCTAGTTTGACCAGCATATCCTGCGCATTGGCGAATTCCTGATTCAAAATACGCCCAGTTGCCGTTTGGGAACCAAAGCCCCGGAAAACGGATTCCGGCCCTATGCTAAACAGATCCTGCCACTGGAATATGCCTGGGGTGCGCGGAGCATAAAGGCATATGGCTTTTTCCGCTATAGCTGCCCAGATGCATCCTTCTGGTCCGGGATTGGCCATACCGCTTGGCAAATCACCATCCACGCGGTAGAAACTTCCACCCAGTTTAACGCCAAAGGTGCCATCACCAAAATCTGCCATAGCCCTGCGCAAAATCCACGCGTTTCCACTGGCTACATTTGCCAATCCTGGCAATTGCTCACCAAGACGATGGACGACCGGATTCACAGGAACCAGATTATAGGCAATACTTGCTAACGAAGCTACAATCTTGCAGTTACCTCCACCGCCCTGATTGATATCGGTGTAACGGGGTCCCACAGAGGAAAATAATGGCCTCCCGCGCTGACTCGAATAGGTCCAGCCCAAGGTGAATTCCGTGTTGATCCTGGGATCGGGCAGATTATCTCCGTCTAGGGTTAGGTCAGCCCCATTGGCAAAGCGGGAAACATTGTTCAGGTAATCCTCCGCCTAGTTGTCTGTCTTGTCACCATTCCCGCTGATAAAGGAATAGCCTGACCCATCGGGGCTTGTACCCGAGCCCTGTTGGGTTACAAAGTCTGACCAGAAAATGTCTTTGCCTGCGTCTCCGCGTAGATTATCTCCCAGATTACCATCGATGCCCACCAGGGTATCATCGCCGCCGTTGCCCAATAGGGAATCCGTACCTGCTCCGCCAATTAGGGTGTCATCCCCATTCCCTCCGGAGAGAATGTCATTACCCCCCTTGCCGATGGCTAAGATGGGTACGTTTAGGTTAGGGGCCGTAAACAAATCGATGGCATCACTACCCACATAGCGAATAGACCTGAAGCCACTGAAAGGTACAGCGGCGCGGTTCACCGCAGGACTGGCCAAGGATTCCTTGGTCTCGATGTACAGCATGTTTCCGTCTGCCCGAAGGTTTAGGATGGTTTGGGAATTACTGGTGAAGATGCTCAAGACGCTACCCTGAATACTCCAGGAAGAATAAGCGCAAAATAATGGATGGGTTAAACCTAGCACAAAGGCTATGCTTAGCCATTGTGGGACAAGCCCGGACTTTTTCGTTTTCATGGTAATGGTTTTGTCTGTAATGTATTACATTGATAAAATTGTTCCGTTTTGATAGCGAAAAATATGCGGAAATGGTTACTTTTCGAAAAAAAATCATGTTGCGAATTTCCTTTCTCCTGTTTTGTGTTTTTACCCTGGCTTGTACCAAGAAAGTAGCCGTTCCTCCCACCCCGCCCCCTCCACCTGCAACTGCAGCTGCTCCAGCTGCTTCAGGTCTTGATGCTTATGCTGGGACTTTCAAGCTAGACGCCAATGACTATGTGGAAAAGATTAGTGTCGTGATGAAGGACGGTGTCCTGGCCTTAGCCGCAGATACCGGCGACACAGCACCCTTGAAAGCATCTGGAAAGGCAGATGTGTTCACGGCTAATGTCCAAGGTTATGATGCGGAAATCAGCTTTTCCAGGACAGCAGGGGCCGTAACCAATATAAGGATATCCGTTGGAGGAGGCGCTGTAGTGCTCACTGGTACCAAGCAAAACTGATAGCAGAATAAGCCACTGGCAATCATTTCCTATGGAAAATCATCATGGCAATGGCAAGCCTATAAGTCGAAGGCGTTTCATGCAGGCAGGTTCTCTGGCAGCTGCGGGGCTACTTATTGTACCCCGGTATGTTCTGGGGGGCAAAGGTTTCACAGCACCCAGTGATAAATTGAATGTCGCTGCCATTGGGGCAGGTGGCAAAGGAGCCAGCGATATTGCTGAATTCCTCAAAGGAGGCAAAGTAAATATCGTAGCCCTCTGCGACGTGGATGACCGGGAAGCAGCTAAAACCTATGCCCTCCATCCAAATGCCCCGAAATACAAGGATTATCGTGTCATGCTGGATAAGGAAAACAGCCGCATCGATGCAGTCTCTGTTTCTACCCCAGACCATATGCATGCCGTACAATCGCTACGGGCGATGAAAATGGGCAAGCATGTCTATGTGCAAAAACCGCTTACCCACGATATCTACGAGGCCCGCATCCTCACGGAGGCTGCCCGGAAATACCGGGTCGTCACCCAGATGGGAAATCAGGGTGCCTCAGGCGATGGGGTCCGTCGGCTTCGGGAGTGGTATGATGCAGGTCTAATTGGCGAGGTAAGTGAGGTTCACTGCTGGACCAATCGCCCCGTGTGGCCGCAGGGAATCGCCTGGCCTGCCACCCCTGCCCCAGTACCCGAGGGCTTGGACTGGGATTTGTGGCTTGGTACAGCACCTTTCCGGGAGCATGTGGCCAAACTGGTCCCTTTTAATTGGCGGGGCTGGTGGGATTATGGTACCGGGGCTTTAGGTGACATGGCCTGCCATATCGTGGAATCAGCCTTTTCGGTACTCCGTATAGGCTATCCTTCTGCTGTGGAATGCAGCCAGACCACTATCTACGCAGACAACTTCACGATGGCTTATCTACCGGATAGCTGTCCGGCTTCATCCATCATCCACTTTCAGTTTCCTAGGCCTGGTAAACCCGACTTGAAACTCCATTGGATGGACGGCGGCCTGATTCCCCAGCGGCCCGAGGAACTGGAGCCCGGCGAGGTGATGGGCGACGGTGGTAATGGCATTGTCTTTGTCGGCGAGAAGGGAAAGATGATGGCATCCACCTATGGAGCCAATCCCCGCCTGATTCCGGTTTCTAGGACGAAAGACGTGCAGGTCCCTGAAAAGTACTCGCGGGTGCCCGAGGGTCATTACCAACAATGGGTGGATGCCTGCATGGCCGGTTATGGCAATCGTGAGCTGAGTTCGCCTTTTGAACTGGCCGGATTCCTCACAGAAATGGTGCTCATCGGGAATCTGGCCATCCGCAGTTACGATTACCGCGCACCTTCCACCACTCGACCCGGCCGATTTGATTATCCGGGCCGTTACCTTAAGTTGCTTTGGGATGCGGCTACGATGAAAGTCACTAATTTCGAGCCTGCCAATCAGTATGTTCAGCGGGCCTATCGCGCCCCGTTCGAGAAACTGACCTTGGATTAAGGCTAGCCGAAAGTTCCGTTTGCTCGGGAGTTGGCTAAGGACGGGAATGGGTCGATTTGTTCCAATTTGTCCGAACAACTGAGCCAAAACCTCTCATGGCTAGCAGGGGGGCAATCATCCTGGGTCGCAAACGCCAGGATGATCGCCCCTTTTAAAGGGGAGGTTTAGGTCGCTTTCCCCGAATAGCCTCGACCGCGGTAAGGATTCCCCGAACGTTTGGGAAATGCCTTCGGGTTTCCGCCTCGGGAAGGAACCATAGGGGCTGCTTTCCGGGGTGGGGCAAGCAGGATTTCTGCAGGTTCAACTCCCCTCGCAGAAAGAAAAGGGTGTTCTTCCACCACAGGGATGGCCGTGCGGGTCAGCTTGTGGATGTCCCGAATGTAAGGACGTTCCTCCTCGTCGCAAAGGGAAATGGCCCGGCCAGCCAATCCTGCACGTCCCGTCCGCCCAATTCGGTGCACGTAGGTTTCCGGAATATTAGGGATTTCGTAGTTGATGACCAGTTCTAGTTCGTCGATATCAATGCCCCTGGCCGCGATATCCGTAGCTACCAAAACCCGCAACCGGCCACTTTTGAAATCGGTCAGGGCCCGTTGCCGGGCATTCTGGGATTTGTTTCCATGGATGGCAGCAGCCTTGATGTTCTCCCGTTCCAGCAGGCGCGAGACGCGGTCGGCCCCATGCTTCGTTCGGGTAAACAATAGGACGCTTTTCAAGGACTTGTCCTTGAGAAGGTGGAGGAGAAGATCCCGCTTTTTATCCTTTTCCACATAATACAATTGCTGGGCAATAGTTTCGGCAGTAGATGCCACCGGGGTGACTTCCACGTAACTGGGATTGTGGACGATGCTACGAGCCAGGGCCTGCACCGAATCTGGCATGGTGGCGGAAAAAAGAAGGGACTGCCTTTTGGGCGGCAGCCAGGGAAGAATTTTACGGACATCGTGGATGAAACCCATGTCGAGCATCCGATCTGCTTCGTCCAATACAAAAAGCTCCAGCCCCTCAAGGGAAAGCAAGCCCTGCTGCTTGAGGTCTATTAATCGGCCAGGAGTGGCAACCAGGATGTCCACCCCGCGACGCAGAGCTTCCACCTGTGGCCCTTGGCCTACACCTCCAAAAATAACGCTAGCTGTCAACTCGAGATACCGACCATAACTGGTAAAACTCTCCCCAATCTGAATAGCCAGTTCCCGGGTGGGGGCAAGGATAAGCGCCCGAATGGGTTTGGTGCGCGCACGAGATGGTTGCGAAAGGGCCAGACGCTGCAGGATAGGAATTGCAAAGGCGGCTGTCTTGCCAGTGCCTGTTTGAGCACATCCTTGGATATCCCTTCCTTCGAGGAGTATGGGAATAGATTTGCCTTGTATGGGTGTGGGATGGGTATATCCCTCATCTTTCAATGCCTTAAGAATGGGGGGCATAATGCCCAGATTTTCAAATAACATATATAGTTTTTTCCAATAAAAAGGGCAAAGTTACCCCATTTCAAGGGTAAAGGCTTGAAAAAAAGATACATTTGAGTTTCGAGTCCCAGTCAAGCCTCCTGTATGCAAGTCGGCATCCTTCGAATTTTTCGAAAAATACACCGCACCACAGGTGCTTTGCTTTTCATTTTCTTCTTCTTTTTAGCAATTTCCGGGCTCCTTCTGGGGTGGAAAAAAAACAGCGGAGGTCTTATTCTTCCAAAGTCTTCGGTAGGTTCAACGACCGATTTATCTGATTGGCTACCCGTAGATTCCCTTCATCGTCAAGCCATTTTGGCACTCCACGACCATTTTGGGAACCACCTTGCTCCGGAAATTGATCGGATAGATATTCGTCCGGATAAAGGGATTGTCAAGTTTGTTTTCGCTCGCCATTACCAGGAAATCCAGCTGGACGGAGCTACCGGGGAGGTGCTGCAGGTGAATACACGACGCTCCGATTTCATTGAGGATCTGCACGATGGGTCCTTTCTGGATTTTCAGTTCAATCTCAAGGGGGAACCCGTAAAACTTATTTATACCAGTGTTATGGGCTTGGCCCTCGTGACATTTACCATCACCGGATTCTGGCTATGGTATGGGCCATTGCTCCTTCGTAAGCAAAAGCGCCAAATGGCAGACCGCTTAGGGGATTCATTCAGTCAAAATGTTTAAAAATGAGGATTTCTGCATCACTGTGGCTGGTTGCTGTGCCTTTCGTCCTGGCTGGCCAAGCGCTACCTTCACCTTTAGCGTCCACCCACCCGCGAGTAGATTCGGAAAGGCTTCTCCGGATTCATCAAGTGTTAGAGTCAGCCCTTTCCGATAGTGTCATGGTGGGGGCTGTGGCCTTGGTCACGCTGGATGGTAAGCCCATATTTCACCGTGCTTACGGAATCGATGACCGGGATAAGGGCAGCCGGCTTCGGGCCGATGCCATATTCCGGATTGCATCGCAGACCAAGGCCATTACGTCGGTAGGGATATTGATGATGATGGAGGCGGGGAAGATTTCCTTAAACGATCCGGTAGAGCGCTACATCCCCAGTTTTCAAAATGCCCAGGTTCTGGATCGTTTCCATGATGCCGATACCACCTACACCACGCTCCCGGCAAAAAGACCGATCACCCTGCGGGATTTGCTCACCCATACTTCGGGGCTTGGATATGCCGACATTGGTTCCCCAGCCATGCGGGCTATTTATGCCAAAAACGGCATAACCGGCGGGGTGGGGGAGAGGCGTAATAAGATGCCAGAAACCATGCATCGATTGGGGCAGCTGCCGCTCGAGTACCAGCCAGGCGAGCGCTGGAACTATGGATTAAACACCGATGTACTAGGTTATATATTGGAAAAAGTATCCGGAATGAGCCTGGAGGAATTTTTCCGGAAAAATATTTGTGGTCCACTTGGCATGAAAGACACCTGGTTTAATTTACCTGCATCGTCTGCATCGCGGTTAAGTCGGATTTACCGCCGCGACAGTCTCCGGCATTTCTCCCTGCTGACCGAAAAGGAAAGCCCTATTTCGCCCGATTATCCCATTCAGGAAAAAACTTACTTTTCCGGTGGCAGCGGATTGGTCTCCACCGCCACGGACTATGCCGCCTTTCTCCAGATGATTCTCGGCGGAGGGTCTTTGAACGGAGTACGCCTGCTTTCGCCCCGTACGGTGGGGATGATGCTCGCTAATCACATCGGGAATAAATTGGGAGAGGCATATTTTGGTCTTGGATTTGGGGGGGTGTCGCCCGCGCAAACCGGCGATATACGCCATCCGGGTACCTTTTACTGGGGAGGTGCATTTGCCACAACCTATTGGGCTGATCCCCGGGAAAATCTTGTAGCCATCCTCATGACCCAGCAACTAGGAGCCGGGCCTGAATGGGGAAGGTTACAGGAACAATTTGCTATGGCCATTTACCAAGCTTTGCATTAAATGAGAGGATTGCTTTCTTGTTCACAAGAAATGTTAATTTTGACCATTAAATTTCTTTAAAAAAATTCAGAATATGAAAAAACTATTGTTTATACTCATTGGGTTTTTCCTGAGTTTCTCAGGATTGCTTGCCCAAGGTACTGTCACCGGAAAGGTTACCGATGGAGGCGGTGAGCCGCTCATCGGAGCCAGTGTGCTGGTAAAAGGGTCTACGGTCGGAACCGTTACGGATTTGGACGGCAAATTCAGCATCAATGCTGCAGCGACGGACGTGCTAATATTCTCCTACATCGGCTTTACAACCAAGGAGGAAGCCGTGGGTGGCCGTCGTGTCGTGGACATGGTACTTCAGCCTGGTGTGGAACTGGCAGAAATTGTTGTTACGGGCTATGGTTCGTCTTCCAAGAGAGAACTGACTGGAAACATCGCCAAGATTCGCACAGAGGAGATTGCTAATGTGCCTTTGGCAAGTTTTGACCAAGCTATTCAGGGGAAGGCTGCCGGGGTCTTCGTCAATGCACAATCCGGAAAACTCGGGCAAGCTGTAACGGTCAGGGTGCGTGGTAACTCCTCTATCAGCGCAAACAGCCAACCACTCTATGTCCTCGATGGGATACCCATCACGACCGATGACCAGAGTTCCTACGGCGGGGATATGAATCCACTGACGGATATCAATCCCAACGACATCGAGTCAATTGAAATCCTGAAGGATGCCTCTGCGGGAGCGATTTACGGTTCACGGGCCGCCAACGGGGTCGTGCTAATCACTACCAAGCGGGGAAAAACTGGAAACACTTCGGTGTCCTTCAATTTGCAGTCTGGTTACAGCGAGGCCACCAAGCGGCTGGCCATGCTCAATTCGGAACAGTATGCTGAATTGATTCTGGAAGGCGCCGCCTATCGCGATAATCTGGACAAGACCCCGTTAAACGATCCGGATTCTTGGACCAGTTATGCGAAGAACGATGTCATGGGTTATTTTAGTTATGATCAATGGGCGAAAGACCCTACCAAAACTTACGATTGGCAGGATGTGGTATTCCAGCGCGGCCCCTACCGCCAGGCTGATTTGCAAATTCGTGGCGGAACGGCGAGTACCAAATTCTTCACTTCCTTCCAGCACCTGGACCAGACGGGTACCATTGTCGGAAACAACATGCAACGGACTACTGGCCGCCTTAACATCGATCAGAAGGCCAATGACTGGTTGGATTTAGGTGTATCGCTTAGCCTCGCGCGGACCTTTAACCGCCGGCTTCCCGGCGACAACGCATTTTCCAATCCCCTTCAGGCCATCGCTCTTATGCCGATGACTCCTTTCAACGATCCGAAGACCGGTCTTCAGGCTGGAACGCCTCCGGGTGATGTCAATATTCCGCTATATTACAATCCCTTGCTCACCGTTACCTATGGCCGGTTTTCTCAGGATGTTTACCGGACTTTTGGCAATACCTATTTCCGGGCCAAGTTGCTTCCCGGGCTGTCTTTCCAGACGGAATTTGGTCTGGATTACCTAAGCCAGAACGAGGAGAGTTATTTCCAGTCCCAGACAGTGCGAAACCAGACCCGGGCTGCCCGGGGGGTTGGCTCCAACTACGGCACCTTCGTGACCAACTACAATACGAACAGTTATTTTACATACAATCTAGCCTCTGGTTCTCATAGCCTGAATACCACGCTGGGCATGCAGTACCAGCAGTCTCAGGCTAAGTACAATTTCACGGAGGGTCTGGATTTCCCTTCCAATTCTTATCAAAAGATTGCCAGCGCAGCTACCAAATCGGGTGGTAGCTCATCCCAGACAGATTTCCGCTTCCTTTCCTATTTCCTTCGGGCCAATTATGTGTTCAAGGAAAAATATATCCTCTACGGTAGCGGTAGGATAGATGCCTCCTCGCGCTTCGGTAAAAACTCTCGGCAGGGATTCTTCCCGGCAGTTTCTGCCGGATGGCTTCTTTCCAGCGAGTCATTTATGGAGAAAATTGCTGCAATCAGCTTCCTGAAACTGCGCGCCTCGTATGGTATTGTAGGCAATGCTGAAATAGGTAACTTCCCCCAACTGGGTCTCTTCGCAGGGGACGCGGGCTACGCGGGTGCTGCAGGACAGAGGCCCTCGCAGCTGAGTAATCCAGATTTGCGCTGGGAGCAAACCGCTCAAATGGACTTTGGCATTGATTTCGGTATTTTCAATAATCGCATTTCCGGTGAAATCGATTACTATGTCAAACAGACCGAGGGGCTTCTCTTGAATGTCAACATTCCAGCCACTACAGGCTTCAACACCATCATCCGGAATGTGGGTAAACTGGAAAACCGGGGCTGGGAATTTGTCGTCAACACCCAGAATTTCACAGGAGCTTTCAAATGGTCCACCAATATCAATCTTGCCCTGAACCGCGGTAAGGTGACCGACATTCAGGGTCAAATTATCGAAGGTGGGGTCAGCAGCATGAATCGTGTGGAAGAAGGGTATAACGTAGGGGTATTCTTCACGGTGGAATATGCCGGTGTGGATCCGGCTAACGGCAATGCCTTGTTTTACAAAAACACGAAAAATGCCGATGGCACGCGGGACCGTGCTACTACCAGTAATTACAGCGAGGCGCAGCGGGTGGTTGTTGGTGATCCTAATCCGGACCTCATTTGGGGATTCACCAATAATTTCTCTTATAAAAACTTTGATTTGTCCGTATTCTTCAATGGGGTTCAAGGCAATCAGAACAACATTTACGGCATGGGTCGCTACTCATCAGCCAGCATGCTTTACGAGGACAACAATACGGCCGATCAGTTGAACCGCTGGCGGAAACCTGGGGATATTACCGATATCCCCCAGGTGCGTCTGTTCCGGGTCAATGGATCTCAGGCCAGCAGCCGGTATATCGTAGATGGCGCCTATACACGGTTGCGCAATGTCACCTTTGGCTACACCCTCAACGCAAGCCAACTTCGCAGGCTGAAGATGGAAAAGTTGCGTATTTATGTTTCCGGTCAGAATCTTCTCACCTTCACCAAATATCCCTATTGGGATCCTGAGGTGAATGCGGACTCGTTTGACTCGAACATAGCCAAGGGCAACGATTTCTACACGCCACCCCAGCCCAGGACTTATCTGGTTGGGTTGAACGTCACCTTCTAATCCAAAAATCTGTACAACATGAAACAATTCCCATTCATCTATAATTTCCGCACCCTTTGTACAGTCTTGGCTGTCCTGGCCCTGGCGGGCTGCGAGGAGCGGCTGGATATCAAACCTTTCCAGAGTATTTCCGAAGATTTGGCGCTCAATACCGAAGGGGATGTTCTGGTTACGCTCACTGGCTGTTACGACGGCATACAGAGTGCAGCCACATTCGGAGGGGAGATTATGGTGCTCAATGACCTTATCGGAAACTCCGCAAACATCAACTTTACGGGTACTTTTGCAGGCCTTAATGATGCCTACAACGGCTTGATGGTCGCCAATAATTCTTTTGCAGCGAGTACTTGGGCTTCTTCCTTCAATACGATAAACCGTTGCAATAATGTCCTCGGTGCGTTGGACAAGATTACCTCTACCCCTGCTAAAAAGAGTTCTGTGGAAGGGGAGGCTCTCTTTATCCGCGCCATGCTCTACTTCGAACTGGTTCGCTTATATGGCAAAACCATCGGGGATGGGGATGCCGGGACCAATCCAGGGGTTCCCCTGATTTTAACCCCGACGCGAGTGGTTACTGACGAGAATTATCTGCCACGCAGTTCCGTACAGGCAGTGTATAATCAAGTCATCGCTGATTTGACCAAGGCAGAGACCCTTCTACCTAGTACCAATGGCAATTTTGCCACCAAATGGGCAGCCGCTGCTATCCTTTCCAGGGTGCATCTCATGCTCAAGAATTTTCCTGCTGCCCGCGACGCCGCCAATCGGGTAATCACCGGTAGCGGAAGAACCCTCAATCCGGATTTTACCAAACTCTGGTTTACCCAGATTCGCAATGGCGGAGCCACACCGGCTGAGTATCTTTTTGGGGTGAAGGTGACCACCCAGGACGGTACCAATGCACTGAGCACCTATTTTGGAAGGACTATTTCTGGTATTGCTGGAACAGCTGGTCGCAGTGACTGCAAAATTACTAATGCCCACCTGAACCGTTATGAGGCTGGCGACACCCGGAAGTTCTTCGTGCTTTCAGGAGGAAATAATTATACCCAAAAACACCTGGATCGTTTCGGGGACGTGCCCATCGTCCGCCTGGCTGAAATGTACCTCACCCGCGCAGAGGCCAACTTCCGAGCAGGCACTACCACGGGAGCCACTCCCCTTGCTGATGTAAACATCATCCGCGCTAGGGCTGGTCTCCCGGCACTTACTGAGGTCACCTTGGACGCCATCACCCGGGAGCGTTACCTGGAACTGGCTTTTGAGGGACACAATCTCCACGAGGCGAAGCGTCTGCAACTGCCGGTCGGCAAATTTGCTTGGAATGCACCACAGTTGTTGATGCCTATTCCCCAGCGGGAAATGGATGTCAATAAGAAACTGGTCCAGAACCAGGGTTACTGATTTGGAATTTGGAAGGGATTCCCGAGGGAATCCCTTCCCTAATCCTTCCTTATGCGCTTTTTCGTCTTTCTCTTGCTGTTTCTTTTCCTGCGCGTATCCGGTCAAACGAATGCGCTTTCGCGTTTTTTGGAGGAAAGGGCATTTAGCGGTGTGGTCCTTATGGCTGATTCCGGTCGGGTTTGGTTTAAGGCCCATCCCGGGTATCGTGACTTTCCCGCCAAGGTACCGATGCAGGAGGATGCGGTATTTGAACTGGCCTCCGTTTCCAAGCAGTTTACGGCGATGGTCATCATGCTTTTGGAAGAAAAAGGAAAGTTGGGATTTGACGATCCAGTAAGCCGGTATCTGTCTATTCCCTATTCGGGCATCACCATCAGGCATCTCCTTACCCATACCAGTGGTCTGCCCGACTACCAGGCCATCATGGATAAAAACTGGGATAAATCTAGGGTGGCTGGTAATCCGGAGATTCTGGAGTACCTTAATCGGTACGCCCCGCCTGCCTTGTTCCGTCCCGGGGAGCGTTACGATTACAGCAACACAGGCTACGTGCTCTTGGCCAGCATCGCAGAGAAGGTCTCGGGAAAGGATTTCATTAGCCTTTGCCACAAATGGCTTTTTCGCCCCATCGGCATGCAGGATGCGGATATTCGCACTGCTGCTGTCAAGGGGCGGATGGGACGTTTTGCTAAGGGACATATTTATGTAAAAGAAAGGCAAGCCCATATCCATGCCGATTCCTTTCCAGCATCGAACTATACTATTTGGCTTGGTAATCGCAAGGGGCCCGGCCGCATAAGCGCTTCGGCAGCCGACCTGCTGAAATGGGATCAAGCCCTGTATTCAGGCAAGCTCGTCGGCGAAGGAACTCTCAAAAAAGCGTTTTCCCCCATGGTTCTTCTGGATGGAAGCAGCTCGCCTTATGGTTTTGGTTGGGATCTATCCGGTGGAACAGCACTTGGAAGGGTGGTTTCCCACGATGGAGATAATCCCGGTTATAAGACCAAGATAATCCGAAGCTTGGACCGACGACTTACCATAATCGTTCTTTGCAACAACGCCTCTGAGCATTTTTCCGACATCATTTTGGAACTCCAGCGGGCGGCTAAAGATTATCTGGACTCAAAGGCCACTGCTGACAAGTAACCTATTAATCAGGCTTTTTCCTAGGGGCAACCCGCAGGCTTTTCTGCCTGTAAAAAGAGGGAAATAGCACTTCCTTTGGCCAGAAAGGCTCCACTCCCTGGTTCGGGTTCCTGCCGCCATACATACTGACTTGCAAAGGATTCATTGCGTGCTGGTCCATAAACACTACCTAAAACGAAGTCATTAGCTGTGATTAGGGTCACCGCCTCCTCATAAGTGTTGCAGGTCAAATCAGGAATGGGAATACGGTCGGTATTGCGCACAGAGATAATCATGTCCAGGTAACTGCCCTTGGGTACCTGGGCCTGTCCAGTATTGATGCGGTATGTAGGCAGCCGTTTCCCGTCGTGAAATATTTCAAGAATGGTCTGTTCCTCATAGTCCTCGACAAAGCGCTCCTCACTAATTCGGGAAAAAATACCTAGTCGAAGCAGTTGCTTTCTGTAAGTCTCGTAGTCGTCGTTGTTCGATAAGCGAGGGATGGCAACCATAGGAGCTTCTCCTCCGGTCACCACGCAGTAAATCGTTCTGCCTGCTTTAATTCGGGCCCCTTCGGCAGGTTGCTGACTTAGAACAATCCCGGCCGGTTTGCCGAGAACGTACACCTCGGCATCAAGTTCTAGCTTGAATCCCATGGTTTCTGCTTTTCCCCGGGCCTGTTCAAGTTGCATTCCTGTAAAATCGGCTACCGTGTGTGCGCTACCGTGTCGGGTGTAGAGCAAGAGTAAGCCCTTTACTCCGTTGATGAGCAGGAAGAGGACCAGCAGCAGGCCCAAAACATTACGCACAAAAAATGGGGAACGGAGCAGCTGAATCACGGACTTTATGGAAGAATCGGTTTTTTCCGGAATCATAGCTTTTGGCACCAAAGGACGTCCAAAAGTAGGCATTTTCTCCTGCCCACTAGCTCTTAATGCAGACTCTTGGGGAATATTCCTGAATGGTGCTTTCCGTTGGTCTGCATGGCTTTCCTCCATTTCATTTAATGTATACCCTTGCTTCCCTGAAATCTCCGATCGGGCAAAATCGTCTACCCAAGCCACGAATTCCGTCAAATGGACTTCTTCCCTTGATAAGACTGCCTCAAGCCAGGGTAACATATGGGAATTTAAAGGTGATATTTCCGTGAGGTGCACCTGAAAAGTCCCGGAACTCCCGCCTTCGAAGTAAAATTTGACATATCCGGGACCTTGAATTCCGGCAAGCGTAATCCCCCTGTCCAGCAAGCGATGTAAAGCCGGCTCATCGTGTTGGAATCCTGATTCGGCTGGGCCATCAGGAAACGAATAACTTGCTTTACCCAACTCCTCTTGCGCAACGGTGATTGGCCGGCAAAAAAATCGATGAAATTCCCCGTCTTCTTCCCTCCTGGGAAAGAAAGCCATAATTCGCTCCTCCCTGAACCATTTCTCCCGGATGACCACCGCTTTTGGACCTCCCGCCATTTCAAGAAATTGCTGCCATGCTTTGCGATTTCTTCCAGTTGGGGCATCATCCTGCTGGTTTAGAAATTGCCGGAATACCTCCGTTTCATGAGGCAGAAGAATCAGGCTTTCTTGTTCGGGTCCGGGTTTTGCCCGGGAAAGGAGAAATCGGTTTCCCGCCTTTTTACCCTCAAGTTGCCATTCCGAAAGCGGCTTTATGGGTACAGTTTGGAATCCCTTTTTTTGCAAAAATAGCAGGAGGTCTGCTCCTGGGTGGTGTGCCGCCGGACTATTAGCTGGTGGCCCCCAGAAAGGTATGTAGGTGCAATTCAGGAAATTAAGGATCGCCCCGTAATTGCCCCAAAATATTGCTGAACAAAGAATAGCTACCTTATTTTCAGCTTTCAAAAAGGCAGGGGAACAATGGGGACAATGCTGTTGGATGCGCATAGCCATTCCTTCTCCGGGATTTAGACTTTCCAACTCCATATATACCCAGCGAAGCGGGACCTCAAAAAAGATTTCCTCCCCTTCCTCTTTTTTATCGCAAAAAACAATTAATGGCTCCACGGGGGAACAGACCAAAAGGGTCTCGCACCAGACCAGTACCTCCCTAAGCATTTGTGGTCCGATGTCACCAAGGAAACCAGCCAGAACCATATGGCCACCTGCAGCTGACACTGAAGGTAATGCCTGTTCCAATACGGGTAGAAGTTGTCCGGCTATTCGGCCGGGCAATCCCTTAAGCTGACTTTGCCGCAGCAACAGTTGACGGATGTCGGAGGCAAGGAATCGGGCAGGTGGCCAGTCGACTGCCCCGAGGCGGTCGAACCAAGAGCGGAGATTGGTGGATTCGAGCAAACTGCAGGTTTCGACGACAAACAGGTCGCCATCCGGACCGATGAATCCTGACATCACCCTGGCACTTGTTACCGGGAATCGTATGGCCAGCTGCCGCATGAACCTATCTACTTCCGCGGCATGTGCTTCGGTAAGGGGAGGAAAGGGATATTTTCCGGACTCCAGAATTTCCACATTTTGTCCGGGGGGCAGGCAATGCCAGTCGCCTTCGTCCTGCCACAAAAGGGTTTGAAAGGGAATTGCTGCTGAGGGAATGGCCACTAAATAGACAAAGGCATCTGGAGTGTCGGGCTCAAGGCCTACCAGTAGATCGTTTCGGTCATCAACTGAAAATAGATTATCCAGATAGTCCTTAAGACCATTTGCATCCAATAACCGGGTTACCTTCCCGCCTCCTTCGGCAGCGAGCAGGGGAAACCCCGGGCCATCTCCGGGATCGGTAATCCAGGCAAGCCACTCGGATTGATCCAAATCGGACATGCCTTCCCAGTCTGCTCTGGCTATCCACTCGCGAAAAAAGGCGCGATGCAGTATATCCCCGATGCGATTTTCACTGGTTTCGGGATGGATTACTCCTCCTCCCTGCCTGCAGGAATGCGGCATAGGCATGACCTGGATCTGGCTCCCAAGGTTATCCAGGAGTTCTTTGGTAAAATGCGGCGTTTCTGCTTTGTCCCATGCCATTCGGGAAAGCCATTGAACCTTGGGCACCGGAAAGGCGTGGTCTTCCAGGAACTTCCACCATTTGCCGATATCTAGGGCAAATGGACGAAAAGAAGCATTGCCTGAAAAAGGTATGTGATTGGTCTCCATCCACTCTTGAAGTCTCTCTCCGATAACATCGTCGGCAGCCAAGGTGGAAAAAGCTAGATTAAGGTGCTGCCCCAGACTTTCCGGAGGACTGGCCTCGATGGGTTCTTGTGGCGAGAATGTATTGCCGGGGAGAGGGTAATCGGTAGGGAAAACATTTCCCTCCCTGTCCACGAAAAAAAGGGCTTTGTCCGTGGCATAGGCTGGCAAATGCCTCAATAGAAGGACAGCCATGGCAAAGGACTGTTCCCGATGGCGGGAACTTCCGCCGAAAAAAATACCGGTTCGCAGCCGCATGCTTACTGCAGGATTAGCAGCACGGAAGCTTCCTTTCCCCCACTGCGGATGGTTAGGTGGCAGGTTCCCCGGGGCCAGGCGGTCGCGTCGGCAAAGATTTCCTCCTGACCCGGTGGCATTCCCTGGCGGTGAAAAAGTCTACCGCTCAAATCCCTTACTTCCAAAATACTAGAAGTGTTTGGTGGAGCCTTCCAACGGATTACAACCTTTTGGAAAGCAGGATTGGGAAAAATCTGCGCTTCCAAGGCTTCTAACTCTCGAACCGGTACCGAGTTATCGATGCGCACAGCCAGAAAACGAAGGGGTAAAAATCCACCCTCCCCGTCATAGCTCACATAACCCAGTCCATCCGCAGTTGTTCCGGTGCGAGTGTGAACATAGGTGACGGCTCCTGCCCGAATGTCTGCCTGTGTGAAGGATTGACCTAGAGCCAGGGTATCGGTTCGGCGGAGCAGCAGGCCATTGCGCGGTAAATCGGCAAGGATGAATCGTAGCCCGGTATCAGCTACACTTGGATGAATGAGCGAGAGGTTAGCTGGGGTGATAGGATTCCTGCCACCTGAGCGAACCAGTAGTGTATCCGACTTGGAGAGGATGAGTGCTGGTGGACTGCTGGAGGAGCAAAATTCGATGCTCCAGTTTTCCAGTGAACCTGGGGTGATACTCTCACGGCGCATCACGCGAATGCGCAAAATCCAGGTACCCCGCAAAGGTTCCCCCTGAAAGGCTGCCAAGGGTTGCGCTGGTTTAAAAACGATGCCGGCGTCTGGTGGACAGGCAAGCTCCCTTGGGGATTCATCGTCGAAGCCCAGCACCAGCTTGTTCGTTAGGGCGCATTTCTGGTCAAAAAGGATAACCTCGGTGCCTTTGGGGCTGAGTAGGGAAATTCTAAGATTGCGAACATATTCGAAGTTGGCACGCAGGAGCGGGATATTTAGATCCTTGATTGTTCCGTCCTGATTCACCACGATGTTAGATTCCACCGTGGGTGTTCCCACGCCGGGGATATTCAGCAGGCTGGCATTTCGGAAGGCCTCGCAGCGGGTAACGGCAGTATGAAAGGTAGCTACGGGGGTCCATTCCCCGGTTCGGCAAGCATTTCCTGCCCGCACCCGCCAAAAGTACAATCGGTTGTCGGCGAGGAATTGGGTGGGAGTAAACGAGGTTCCTTTGCTGTTCTGTACGCTACTTATGATGTCTGCCGAACCAAACCGAGGTGACGAGGCCAATTGAACATCGTACCATTCCGCGGCAGGGGAGGGCGCCCATTCAAAGGCTGTGGATAGGATGATTCCCTGTTGACCGTCGGAGGGGCGGCTGGTGCGTAGTTGGGAAAAATCGGTGGAAAGTGTTTGGATATATGCTTCCTGCTCATACACTATCCCCCCGGGAGTTCGTGCCGTAAGCGCTAAGTTGAGGGTGTCTCGCCTGCTGCTGCGGAAGTCCAAGACTAAGGTAATGGTGTCACCCGGGCGAATAGGATTTTTGCTAAAGCGGAAGCTGGCATCTGGGGGAAGCCCACTCTTTACGCCGAGGGTCAGCGTAGAGTCGAAACCAGCTACTCCCATCGTGGTGATTTTAAAGGAAGCACTTCCTGGGAGGCAGTGGAGCGGAATACCGGCGGGTTCCACTTTCCAAGAAAGGAAGGGTGCCCCCGCCTTTTCGATGGGGAAATCCTTTTCCGTGATTTGAAAAAAGATGTTGTCGGCCGCTTCTACCAGGATGCGGGCGTTTTCGGTGACGATATCCGGCAGGGTAACCCGGGCACTGCCGTCATTGGGTGTATTTCTGGCTAGTTCAATTGGGAAAGTAAGTCCTTTGTCGGTGGATAGTTTCAGATTGACAAAACTGCAATTGATGGGTGCCCGGTCGGTGCCGGAAACTTTCCAGGTAACCGTCAGTGAGGCTCCAGCCACCGCCCGCTGGGTGGGCATTTCTACGGTGAAAGGACCCGCCAAATCTGTGACTCGAAAGGAAACATCGCGCCAGACCACACCACCCCCCTGCGGATGATTGTCCCTGACGGTGCAGCGAAATTGGAGGTTGCGGGCATAAGCAGGCAGAATTTCTACCCGGGAGGGGGTGCCTGCCACCAGGTTCGGCAGGGAAGGAAAAATTCTAAAAGATTCCTCTCGTGGGGGAAAGGATCGGAAAAGGGGAGAATTACTCCGGGGCTCTCCAAGAGGTGCTGTAGGACCTGCATCCAATTGTTCCCAAGTATAGGTGAGGCGGTCTCCGTCGGCATCCGAACCCTCGGCCTCCAGCCGGAAAGGGGTGGACCGGGGAATGGTAAAGCCATTGCGATAGGTCAGTTGCAGATTGGGCGGCCGATTGCTAGTAGGCACTTGGGTTCCACAACCCGAACCGGCACCGGTTCGGGTGAAAGGCAGAAAATCGTCGAGACTACCGGCGTGAAAGTAATCGTCAGCACTAAACTGGAAGTTGTCGCTACCACAGGCACTGGCGTAAGACATAATGGTCGAACCGCCACCAGGCTCAAAACCCTCCGAGGGGACGACATTGTCCTGATTTCCCTCACAGGAATTGAAGGAATGCGCGCAAGAAAACTGATGACCTACCTCATGGGCAAATACATTGATAGCAATTTGGAGGACATTGCTCGTGTAGTGGCAGGTGACTCCCCGCGCCTTTCCGCTGGAACACACGTTGCCCAAGGCAGCAATCCCAGCGACTCCTCCAGAACAGCCTGAGGTGAAAATATGCCCCAAATCGTAGGCATCAGGACCGATGATGTTATTGATGACGGCACCATTCTGATTCAGGAGCTGAATCAGATTTGAGGGTTCCGGAAAGGGGTCTTTATCGGGATCAAAGAAGATAAGGGAATCGTTTCTTGCCACCAGTTCCAGTTGCACGGCTGCATCGCGGCGCAACACCTGATTGACCCGGTTTACGGCGGTGAGAAAACTGGTCATGACCGATTCGTAGGTGCCACCTTTGGCTCGAGCATACTCGGCGGTGCAGGAGAGCGCAAGCCGATATTTCCTCAAGGTTTGGGTGCTGTTGCGCAAGGTGGGACCAAATGGCTGAGCCCCCAGACTAAGGCGGGGTAGTTCCTCATTAGCCGGAGGAACGGTGGCGCAATTTGCCAGAGCAGCCTGTGGCGACATGGCCATTTGTTGGCTGTCGTAAACGAAGTAGGCCCCTGGAAGGGCTGGGTCAGGTTCAATAAACCATGAAATGTCTCCCCATTTTAAGGCAGCGAATAAATGCCGAGAATTCACCTCAAGCAGCACAGACAAACCGGGTATTTCCCTCGATTGGCCTCGGTAGGCCTTAAGGTGTGGATATCTGCGAGCGAGTTCAGCAGCCAAGACGACCTCTTCTTCCAGGTTGAAGGTCAATAAGTCCCCATTAGGCCGGGGAAGTAGGATGGAGGGGCTATTGCCTTCGTTGAGAGAGCGTTTAACCCGAAGGAGGTCCAGATACCAGCGCTTTCCATCATCGTAGCGAAGGAACTCTCCAGCTCCGGGCAATACAACGCGGCTTTCCCAATAGGTCTGGGCTTGAACCGCCCCTAGGGACAGCAAGAACATGGACAGCAGGGTGGCCCGGAAATGAGACATGATGAGGGGTTTTGGCAAAAATAAGTTCCTTCGCTCTCAAAAGGAAGCACCCAACTGGATATTGCCCAGATGGTACACTGGACCCCGACTACCTTTGCGGCCCTGGTAGCGGCAGTGCAGGCGTAAATTCCTTCCAAGGACCTTTTCAAATTGTAGTTCCCACTGCCAATTGTTGCCTACCTGAAGCCCCTGTAGCAGGGAATAGGCAGCCGGGGTGTTCATGGGACCATCGTACTGAATCGTTATGCGAGAGATGCTTCCCTGTAGCGATTGTCCAGCCCGTGCACTCCAGGCTGCCGTCCAATTTAGGTCCCATTTTTCAAAATAACCCGTTCCCTCCCCCCCGGATTCAGGTGTACCCGTCGAGGTGGCTAGCGTCAGTCCGGTCCGTAAGGAGGGGGAGGGTAGGTAGAGGGCTGCTAGTAAGCTGCGCAGCATACGCATTCGATAGTTCTTTTCCACAAACCGTTGGGCCAGTTGATGCTGCCGCCCCTGCCCAAGTTCCGATCGACACTGCCACTGCGGATGGGGGTTCCACCGCCACCGGGCAAAGATTTCCGACTGCCCTCTCGATTCGGAGCCGGCCAACTGCAGCCATTTCTGGAACTGGCGACTATTTCCCAATTGTAAATCCCAGATTTTATGACCCCTATTGATAAACAGCACGTTTTTTTGCTGAAGTTGCATGGAGAGTAAATTGGGGTCGTCTTCCCTGAAAGAAAATGGATTAAATGCCGCCAATCCCGTATCATCAGCTGTCTTGCGGTCCACCCGCCAGGTTGATTGCCATTGCCAGCGCGTAAGCCCAGCAGGAAGTTTGTCTCGCCAGCGTGACGGATCGACGGTGATGGATTGATGGACATGCAAGAAGCGCGCAGGCAGGTATTGATTTCCCAGGGTGTTCACCCGGATAAAGTCGGCTTGATCGGGGAATGGGGCAGGCATCATTTCCTCCTGCTGGATGAGTCCGTCGCGATTGAAAAGAGAATCCAGCCAGATATGTGAACCCATGCCCGGCGAAACTTGAATGAACGTGAATTCAAGCCGCGGTTCCTGCCCACTGCCTTTTTCGTAGCCCATTTGCCCCCGCAGCAGCCCCCTGAAAAGGGTTCCCTCCCCTTGAAGCTGGCCAAGCATAACCCCGCCACTACGTCCATTCGAAATCCCCCGGTCTGCATGCTCCAGCTTCCGGTACTGCCACAAGTGCCTGAGGGTAAATTGTTTGCCAACTTGAAAGCTACCACCAGCCTTGAGTGAACGGGCGCGAAAAGCAAGGCCGAACCCTTCCCCCCTTGCCTCCAAATCAGTTCTCGACTGAAGGTCAAGGTAAAGCGGATTGCGGACTGTTTCGGGTGATTTAATCGAAAAACGGACTTGATGGAAGGCAAAACTCCCAGCATTTAGCCGACCCGCTGGATTCGATTGCCGGGCATTACGCTCCCCTTCTACCGAAGATTCCAGGCTCCAGGGCTTCTGCCCCGGCAGAAAGGTCCTAAAGGTCAGGGCTGGGCGAATAAAAGCGATACGGTCGCCCATATTGCGGGCAAGTACTTGAGCCAAGTGGCCGGAGATCGAAGTGGATTTCCAATTTGCAGCCAGGGTAGCCTGGTGCCTGAGACCGGAGAACTGACCCCTTCGGAGATAATGTTCCAGACGGTATTCCCCGCCCCAGCGTTGGATTTGGCGCCATCCCAACTGCAAGCTGACGACTTGCTCATCGGCTCGGGTCAATTCCTCTTTTCCCAGGAGCCCGGTGAGGCCCCATTCGCGAAGGAAGTCGGGCCGGCGCAAAGGTTCTAAGGAAGCATAGTTTTTGTGAATGAATTCATGGCTGAGACTGACTTCCCGGACCATGCGCTTGTTCTGGGTGCTATCCGTCCAGCGCAAAGCATTCCAGGAGGCCAAGCCAATCCGGTTTCCTCCGCCTCCTGGAGCAAATCGGTTGGGGATTTGCCGGGATAATCCCATTTCCGTATGCCAGATGAGTCCCTGGGCTAACTGGGTTTCTTGACCCATGCCCAGCAATTGCAGCGCTTGAGGAAGGTCCACGGGGACGATGGGTGCATATTGCCCACGGGATTCACAGGTGAGAGGATCAGGTGCCAGCCAGGTGAAGATGCGCTCATTGGCTGATCCCTGTACATCGAGTACGTAATCCCCTTTTCCGGAAGCCGGAATTCCAAATCTTACAACAAAGGGGCCGGAACCTGGTTGGAAAACGAAAAAGGTATCTCGTTTGCCACAGGCCAAAAGGGTATCCCTGCGTGCATAATGGATGCTCCCGGGCGGGGTCCCATCTGCTGATTGCCAACCTGGTAAATTTGTCTTTCCTTCTTGGGCAACCGACGAAACCAGTGCTTCAAGATGAGTCTGCTCCAATTGGCGATAAATCTGACTGACCTTACTATCGACCTGCGCGAGTCCCTGGAGGAAGTAGGTGGTGCGCTGCCCACGAGCTTGATGACGGAATCCGAGGACTGAGCGATTTCGGTTGGTCACCATATATTCAAATTCCACCACTACACGGGTTTCCCGAGCTATAAGCTGATTTGGAGTAAAGGTGACTTCTCCCCGGTTGTAATCGATGACGTAGTCCCCACTAGTTCCGCGGACTGCTCGTTTCCCATTAACGAAAACTTTTTCTGTCCCGGCCAGTAGGATGGTGAAGGTGGGCCCAGCAGGTGAGGTAAGCCGATAGGGTCCTTGATTCCCTTCCCGGACATCCAGGACCTGGCGGTGGAACTGGCCCCTGGAGAAGGATGTGTTGACCGCGGTTTCCCTGTTCCCCTTTTCATGCTGAAAATGAAGCTGCAGGCCCTGCACCTTGCGGAAATAATCGTTAAATCGAGTTCCTCGGGATTCGAGCTCAAAATCGCCAGCTGTAAAACGGAAACCATCCTTTTCCAGACTGAGGTAAACCCGGTCGAAATCTTGCCATTGCAGGGTATTCCCCGTGGCCTGGACGGGAAGATTCTCATCCGTTACAGCAGCCCGAATGAAGAAACCAGGGGCTATCTCACCGGAAATCTGAAGGTTTAGCCGGGAGTTTAGCACCAAATCCTGACGATTTCCTAAGGATAAGCCGCGCATAAAGCCGCCGGAATAGCCGATGCGACGAAATTCACTGGCCAGGGAAAAGGGATCGTCTTCCCGAACTCCCGAGAGAAAGTAGCGGCCCCCACTATCCCGCCGCACAGAGAAGGCGGGTGCATACCCTACTTGCCAGGCCCGTGGGAGCAAGCGGTATCTAGCCAGCAAGCGCGTTCCCTGGGCAAGTGAAAATCCTTTCCGCCAGGAAATAAATCCCGCGACCACGGTGTAGTTTGCCGAATCGACGCGAGTACCCGATGCCGCATGGAAAATGGCCACTGAACCCGAAAAAAGGGGTAAACTATCCAGCAATATGCCGCCCCCATCAAAGGAAATTATCCGCTCCTGCAGGTTTCCTGCGAGCGTTCCTTCCTGGGCTTTCAGCCCTGCGGAAAGCAATAGCAGGAGCAATATAACGCGTCCCGGCATATTGGATCGGATTGCAAACTTCCGGACGGGACCCTATCCGTGACCGTTCCCCCGGTAGTTCAAACATACGACATTCCAAGGTACCCGATTTCGGACAGTTGCCAGGCTTTTGCTTCTTTGCCATTGGAAAGTGGAAAAAGTTGTCCGGTGCCAGATATTTGCTGAAATTGCAGCGAAATTTCGCTATATATGGATTCCGAACCCTATCCCCACCTTTTCAAGCCGCTAGATTTAGGTTTTACTCAACTTAAGAATCGAATCCTTATGGGGTCTATGCATACGGGCTTAGAGGAGTCGCGCGATGGCTATGAGTCCCTGGCAGCTTATTTCGCGGAGCGGGCAGCAGGACAGGTAGGTCTCATGGTGACCGGGGGGATAGCGCCGAACTGGTCGGGTTGGGTGTCTCCGTTTTCTGCTCGTTTGGCCAGCAAGGGGCCAGTGCGGCGGCATCGCCAGATTACCAACGCAGTCCATGCCGAAGGAGGAAAAATCTGCCTGCAGATTTTGCATGCGGGCCGCTACGGATACCATCCGCTTTGCGTTGCCCCGTCAGCAATAAAATCACCCATCAGTCCTTTCAAGCCCTGGGCCCTGACCAGGACAGGAATCCGCCGGACGATAGCTGATTTTGCGCGTACGGCTGCCCTGGCCAGGGAGGCAGGGTATGACGGCGTGGAAGTAATGGGATCGGAAGGGTATCTGATTAACCAGTTTCTGGTGAATCACACCAACAAACGCAGGGACTCCTGGGGTGGGACGTATGAAAACAGGATGCGATTTCCCCTGGAGATAGTGCGGGCGGTGCGAAAGGCAGTCGGTCATGACTTTATCATCATCTTCCGCCTTTCCCTTATCGACCTTATTCCGGATGGATCTTCCTGGGAGGAGATTGTCTTGCTGGCTCAACAGTTAGAAAAAGAGGGCGTCAATTTGATTAATTCGGGTATAGGATGGCACGAGGCCCGGGTGCCAACGATTGCCACTCAGGTGCCAAGAGGTACCTTCACTTGGCTGACGGCCCGGCTTCGACAAGAGGTATCCCTTCCGGTTATCGCAACCAACCGCATTAATATGCCCAATCAGGCGGAGGAAATCCTGGAACAGGGCGCTGCCGACATGGTTTCCATGGCCAGGCCTTTCCTTGCCGACCCCGAATGGGCTCGAAAGGCCATGGAGGGCCGCAACCGGGAAATCAATACCTGCATCGCTTGCAATCAGGCCTGCCTCGATCATGTCTTTTCAGGCAAAACCGCCTCCTGTCTTGTCAATCCCCGGGCCTGCAATGAGACCACCCTCCGGTTCACACCGACGGCATTGCCGCGAAAAATCGGAGTGATAGGCGCGGGACCTGCTGGTCTCACTTTTGCCATTCATGCCGCAGAGCGGGGTCACGAGGTGCACCTCTTTGAGAAGGAGACTGAAATCGGCGGCCAGTTTCGACTTGCTGCCCGTATTCCGGGCAAAGAGGAGTTTCGGGAAACCCTGCGCTATTTCGAAGAAATGCTTCGCCTCAGGGGAGTGAACATGCACCTTGGTACGGCTTTGGATGAAGAAAAGATTTGGAATCTCTCGATGGACGAGTGGGTATTTGCCGCAGGCGTTAAACCCCGTGAGGTCAGCGACATAGCAGGTTTCGACGATTCCCGTGTGGTTTCCTATCCTGACTTGCTAAGTGGAAAGGTACCTCCCGGAGATAAGGTCGCCATCATCGGTTCGGGAGGGGTTGGCTTTGATGTGGCCACCTTCCTTGCCCATAGCCAAGGATACGACACAAACTCCTTTCTTTCCTCTTGGGGAGTAGATACCTCCTTTAAAAACGCCGGAGGATTATTGCCTGGCAAAGAGTTTGTAAGGAGTCCACGCACTATATATATGCTGCAGCGAAAGCAAGGCAAAGCCGGGAAATCCTTGGGAAAAACAACCGGTTGGATTCATCGCACTGAATTGCAGCGCCGTGGAGTGGTTTTCCTTTCCGGAATTACCTACGAACGCTTGGACGAGCAAGGTCTCCACCTATCCCATGCTGACGGACACAAGGAGTGTCTGGCAGTGGATCAGGTGGTTATTTGCGCTGGCCAGGAACCAGCCTGGACATTTCCCTTTGAATCAATGAGTCAGCTTGGAACAGTTCATCGAATCGGGGGCGTACGGGATGCCCGAGAACTCGATGCGCAAAAGGCTATCCATGAAGCAGCCCAGCTGGCCGCCGCAATCTAAGCCAGACAACCTGAAAAGCCTTTATTTGCCTTAGTTTCATGAGAGAAAAAAGAAAAATTTGTAAAAATTACATTCCATGGTAGTTGTATATTAAAACAGTTCATATATTTGCAGCAGGTAAAATTTCTTTTCGACGGGATACTTAAATTTTAGGTCCTCCGTTTAGAAAGGAAGTTGTCCGGCCGGCATTTAGCCGATAACGTAATCTCTCTCTCAAAAAAGCCCCTTTTCGGGCTGTGGCACGATGTCCGTGTCATTCGTTTTCCCTGGTATGTAGGTATCGGTCGGGTGTGGGTCTAATCCCTAATCACCTCGTATTCATTCCGTGAGGTATGAAAAAAAATGGTATGCTTTTTGATTTGGCTATCAGACCTGATAACTTATCCTACACCGATGAAGACAAATCCTGACGCCATTTCCTTCATGAAGCGCCGGGCCGGCAGCCAATTTTCCGGAATCCTGGTCATGATTGGATTGTGTTTTGGCTTTTCGGTCCGTTCCTTCGGACAAACAAATCCCTGTGGTTGCACCGATTTGACCATTTCGCTTAACTTCCAATGCCAACTTCCTTTATACCTGAAAAATGTTTTTCCCAACGCAGGCAATACTGCAGGCTTCTGCGACACCACAGGTATGGTCTTGAAAATTGCGGATCTAAATTCAACCAATGGTAATGTCATCGACGGGGTCAGCCCTGCCGTGGTGGGCTGGCGTTACGGTGTTTTCAAGGGTGATCTTTTGGTATGTGAGGGAGCAGTTCATGCATTGGATAAGCTGGCACCCTATCAGACATCTACTCAGGCCTCTGCATTTGCCTTGATTGATACCCTAGATCTTTGGTGTAACGACGTCAACCTTGTGAATAATGTAGAGGGAAGTTGGCGCGTTTCGGGATACCGTTTTTTCACGGGATTACCCGCATTTACGGAATCCTGCGGAGGTCAGGTGAAACTTGAGGTGACTGATTTTTTGTCGAGCAATAATTGCTCGACAGACAGTGTGTTTGCAGAGTTGCGGAGGAAATTCCGCGCCGTAGATGCCCAAAACAATGATACCGTACTGACGCAGATTATCCGCTTTAAGCGACCATCTTCTTCGCTTTTCTTGCCTCCGCCCTCGCGCGATACCCTTTCTTTTAATCTTTGTACTAGGGGTCAAGCTTGGGTGGATAGTCTCATACGCGATAACTATCGTGCTGTTCACCCAAAAACAATGCAGGACGTATTCCTATTTGACCTAAGCTGCGCCTATTCCACAGCGGTAACGAAGACTATTGCGCAGGGCTGCAGCAATGGCTTCCAGGCAACGGTTTCCGTGGAAATTTTGGATTGGTGTACTGGCCGCAAAATAATTGATACCATGGTCGTCCGAGCCATTGATCAAGAAAAACCAACAGTGACCACAACGGTCGATTCCGTAGCGCTAGCTACCAGTTCTGTCAACTGTTTTGCCGAACTGGATGTAGATACCACCAACCTTCTTCAACTTTACGGAATGCGATTCCGGGATAATTGCTCCTTTAATTTTTCTACCTCCTATAAAATTCAGTCCCTAAACCGTGTTGTGAATGGCTTTCCCGTAACACTGAGCGGCTGGACCGATGGAAACTATCCTGTGGTGTTCCGAAGTGGGCGGCAGATTTTTACAGAAATCCCCTTGGGTAGGCACCGCCTATGCATTAGCTTGGCTGACAATTGCGGTTATATCACCCAAGACACCGTACTTTTCACCGTGGTGGATCGCTCGGCTCCTATCATGATTTGCGACGATCAGATTAATGTGGTGCTGACGACCCCACCTGGTGGCGATTACTACTTGGGAACCAATAAAGGTCTTTCATATGCCAAGTTAAATGTAAGTAGCATCAACGAGGGTTCAAGGGACAATTGTGCCCTCGCCAGCCTCAAACTGCGACGTATTATCTCTGCTGATTGTCTGGAACGCTACCTAACGAATTTGGATTACGATGTAGATTTGGATGGCAACATCGATGAGCATTTCACCCTCATTACGAGCGGGCCTAATTCAGGGAGTTTCTATTCTCCGCTTGTAAATTTCGTTGAGTTTTTCTGTTGTGACGTAGGAAATCCTACCATGGTGGAATTACACGGAACAGACACAGAAGGAAATACCACTTTCTGCTGGGTTTCACTAAATGCTGAGGACCGCACTGACCCGGTGTGCTCTGCTCCTCGGGATACCTTTATGTTGTGTAATAAAGCCGACGACCGCCTTCTTATTTACGATGCCAATACGGCCAATACACGGTATGGAACACCACAGATTTCAGCTTTGGAATGCACCGGAACGGTGGAATATTCCCTGGATTCCAGCCTGACCTGCGGGGCCGGTTTCTACACCCGAAAGTGGGTGGCTCTAAAGAATCTTCGCGGAAGGTTAACCCGAATTCCTCTTTGCACACAAAGGGTTCGTGTCCTGCCGGTACATGAATATGATATTTTTTTCCCGCCTGATATCAACCTAAACTGCCAGTCGCCCGCTGCCATTCCTGCCCTTGAAACCTATGAAGTGGCCTGCGATATTCTTGCAGTAAACAAGTCCATCACCAAAGTTGCCCCGGATAGCTCCGAGCTAAATATTTGTTCCAAGGAACTGGTCACCTATACGGTGGTTAACTGGTGTGAACAAGGTGAATGGGCGAGTTCCTGTCCTGCTACTTTAGACCCACTTAAGTTCACTCAGGTAGTGCCGCGAAAATGGGATCAGAACGACGATGGTGATTTCAACGACACTTATGATATCGCTGAAGGTGCGGGGTATTTCGTATTGGTGCGTGACCGGGAGATAAATAACACCTCCTTTACCCGGGGAACGGTGCCGGGGCAAAACGGGGTGGAGGAATTCTTCATTTCCAAGGACCGGGTCCCAACTAACTATTCCGCCTTTAATTATCGGGAAAGGGTGTTTCCGGCGACCCAGGATAATTCTCCCCGTCCATTGGGAACTCCCTTTGTTTTTAAAAACGACAACAAATCCTGTTTTCTGCCCAATCCAATCTGGCCTACCTATTCTCGCGATTCCACCCCAGCCTTTTCTTATCAATACACCCAAATCGTGCGGATATTCGATAATACCCCGCCTGAGATAGCCGTACCGGTACCTGACACTTTCCCTATTTTCCCGAACACCTGCCTAGCAAATGTGGACGTTCGCTTCAAGGCGGCAGACATCTGTCCGGGCAACCTGACTATCAGTGCTATCAATGTAGCCTTAAATCAGGGCAGTACCTTGTCGGCACCTTTGACTTTTCAGACTGGCTGGTCCCTGAGTGGCAATACAACGATTACCTCCGATTCCCTGGCTACCGGGGCGGTGAAACTGAACAATGTGCCCGAGGGAAAACACGATATGGTCGTCTCTGTGCGGGATGTATGCGGCAATGTAGCAGTGCGCCGTATTCCCTTCGTAGTCGCGGACCTGTTTGCTACTCCACCGCTCTGTCTCAATGGGGTGGTAACCGGACTTATGCCCGGGGCTAATGGCGAAGGGATGATGGTAGTCTGGGCATCTGACTTTGTAAGTGGACCGGTATTTGATTGCAACGGACAAGGAACGCTCAATTCTCAAAACAATAAACAAAACCAGATAACCCATTATTCGATTAATCGCGTTGGAAGGCCCTTCAACCGAGATTCCACCGGTATCACCCTGATGTGTTCAGACACTGCCGATCTCCTTTTTGTGGAAATCCACGGCTGGGATAGAAAAGGTAATCATAACTATTGCACCACATATATCAAGGTGGAAGACAATTTGAAAATATGCAAGGGCAGTGGAGCAGCCTCCGTATCTGGAATAATCACTACCGAAGCGACAACGCGTATTGAGGGGGTATCGGTTAATCTGACTGGAACCAGCACCGCCACGGTGACCTCAGGGTCTGACGGACGGTATTCCCTTCCCTCCCTTACCTTAAACGGCAATTACACTGTGAAGCCCACGCTAAATAAGGGTTTCCTCAATGGCATCACCACCTTTGACTTGGTACTCATCTCCCGTCATATCCTAAATACGGAGCCTTTGAACTCTCCTTACAAGATAATCGCGGCGGATGTAAACAATTCCAAAACGCTGACTACGCTCGATTTGATTCAATTGCGCAAGCTCATTCTGGGTATTGACCTAAGCTTCCCCAACAACGATAGCTGGCGTTTCATCCCAGCTTCCTTCGTATTTCCTGATCGGAACAATCCCTGGAAAACGGTATTCCCAGAGTCGGTTTCTTACAATCCAATCGACGGGCACAAGCGGGCCGATTTCATCGGGGTCAAAATTGGCGATGTAAACCAGACAGCTACAGCTAATGGTCCCCTGCCCCCTGGTATTCGCAGCGGGCAGGAGCAGGGAGAGTGGCAGCTGGTGCTTGGAAATGAGGTGGTGGAGCCAGGGCAGCAGGTGGAAATTCCTCTCTGGCTTAAAAATACCCGTGGATTAGAAGGGTTCCAGTTTGCACTCCAATACGATTCGGATGCCTTCGAATGGGTGGAAATGAAACCAGGGATGGCGTCCCGCGAGTTCTTCGGGATTTTCCCGGATAAACAGCTTATTACGGCCAGCTGGAACGGATCAACCTCCGATACGGTGCTAAGTACCCTAGTGTTGAAGGCCAGGCGCAAGATGGCTGTTCGTAATGGCATTTCGTTAAATACCCGTTTTATGGCGCCTGAGGCATACCTCAACAACGAGTTATTTCGTTTGGGACTCCAGTGGGTGGATAAGAAGCGTCATATCCTTGGTCCCGACCTATACCCCAACTTTCCTAATCCGTTCACCAGCCAGACAAGCATTCCCTATCAGCTTGCATCGGATGGAATGGTGAAATGGACCCTCACAGATGTAACCGGTCGCTTGGTCCACGCCGCTGAAGTTTGGTCCAGGGCAGGGGAGTACTTGCTCGAAATGCCTCAAAACCGGTTTGCTGCTCCCGGGGTGTATTTCTTCACCATGGAAACGGCAGACTGGAAAAAAACCTTGCGAATGGTCAAACGGGAGTAAGAACCAGCCAGAAACATATGTACGTGAAACCCTATTTTTGTCCCGGTTTTGGTTCCCTTACGCTATGAAAAATAATGCCTGATGCACAGAAATTTTATCCTTTTTGCCTGCCTTATCCTACGGTTTCTGGTCTTTGAATTGGGAGCACAGTCTGTCTCTTTTTGGGCACCCAAAGATTCCGTGGCGCCAAGTACTGAGCGCTATCGCGCCGATATCCAGGTAACGAACTTTCGGTTTATTGTAGGAACGCAGTTCAATCTTTCTTGGGATTCTACACTTCTCCAATTGGACAGTGTCGGAAATTTTGGCCTTCCGCTTAAGCTGGAGGACCACTTTGGTTTGGTTTCCAAGTCAAAAGGGCTGCTCAGTTTCCAATGGTTCGATGAGTCCCTCAAGGGGGTTACTCTAGCAGACCGGAAAGTCATTTTTTCGCTTTATTTTAAAGTGAAAGGACCGCGCGGGGTGCGATCTCCACTCAATTTCGTGGACACCCCCACTAACATCCGAGAAACAGCAGACAGCTCCTACAAAGCAGTTACAGCCTTTTACCTCGACGGTTTCGTCGATCTGCGACCGCCTTCTACTACGGCAGTTTCCCGCATAAATCCTAATGTATTGTTCATCCATGCGATTTATCCGAATCCCGTATCTAACGGTGAGGTGAACCTAAGTTGGTACGCAGTTAAACCGGGAGCCTCCCTGCTTACCCTAACCGATATTCGTGGTAGTATCCTTCGGCAGTGGTCCCCCCAAACAAGTGCAGGAAATCAGACAATGACCCTCTCCTTAGCCGGATTGCCAGCGGGTGGACTATACCAGTTGCATTTAAAGCAGGGGAACATTGTTTCCTCCCGGCAAATACTATATATGCCTCCAGATTGACGAATACGTTGCATGATCCATTTTGCTTATTACCAAAACCGACCTATATGAAAGGGAATATCATCCGGTCTCTATGCTGGGTTTTTCTTCTGGCTTCACCGGGAATCTGGGCACAGTCGCTGACAGTGGCCATTAAAGATACCTCTGTGGCTAAAGGGGCTGCCTTCTGCACAGATATCAAGGTCACCAATTTTACCAATCTTCTGGGGGTAGAACTCTCCTTGAATTACAATCCTAATAAACTGACCTTTTCCCGAGTGGAGGGCTTTTATCCCGGTCTTGCAAGCCTTTCGGCAGGAGCTTTCAATAATATCGTTGCTTCTAATAATAGCACCGCCAAAATAAAGATGGTCTGGTTCGACGATCAGCTGAAAGGAGTGACCATACCGGCGGGAAGCGCGCTTTTTAGGGCCTGCTTCACGGCCAGTTCAACGGATGCCCAGGATACCTTGCGTATCAATGAAACGGAGGTCATCAATCTAGCCGAAACCACAGTGCCGGTGGTGGCTAATTCCCCCGTTATTGTCATTGGGGCTGGAGGCTCTGGCGGCGGCAGTACAGGTGGTGGAGGTACAGGTGGTGG
>Ga0169931_10000675_pt1 | contig 56486 bp, 43 predicted proteins | sample Kivu_15m_20L_FD_129675 | JGI IMG/M metagenome (GOLD analysis project Ga0169931, IMG submission 129675) | Freshwater microbial communities from Lake Kivu, Western Province, Rwanda to study Microbial Dark Matter (Phase II) - Kivu_15m_20L... | ecosystem: Environmental > Aquatic > Freshwater > Lake...
GCCGGCCGGCCGCCACCCCCCAACAGAAAACCCCCGGCACCGCATGCCAAGCCAGTTTCTCACGTCATTGCCCCGCCGCGGAGGCGGTTGGTTCGCTAACCACTGGCACCGGGGCAAAAGCGGACCTCGCGACCATCTGCCGCAGTCTTCAATTAAACCATGAGGCAATTGGTTTGACCCGGTCCAATGCCCCGATGTCGTTTTCCTATCGGTAGCCGCCAACTGATGTTTACGTTTGAACAAAGCGCCCCTCGCTAAGTCCACTGCCGGTCCCTGACAGCGTGAGATCAGTTCGCCTCCACAGATTTCTGCCCGCTTTCGCGGGCCTCCTTTTGGCCGCCGCCGCGGCCGGGTGTTCGTCGAAATATTGGCGCAAGTCCGCCGACCGGGATGCGTCCCGCCTGCTGCAGGAGAAGATTACGGCCGTGCCCAACATGGACACGAACTTCTCCGTGGAGCCCCCTGATCCGCTGCGGCTGGAAAATCTGTCGGCCGCACCTGAACCGGCCGAATTCCTCGGCACCGAGGGCTTGGCCGAACAGGGTGCGCGGGTGCTAAACCTGCCAACGGCCCTCGACCTGGCCGTCCGCCAAAGCCGGGAATTCCAGAACCGGCGGGAACTGCTCTTTCTGGAGGCGCTCGGCCTGTCGCTCTCCCGCTGGCAACTCACGCCGATCTTTGGGCTGACCGGCAGTTCGGCGATCCAGTCGTTCGCCCCCGTTCAGGTTCAGGGGACCGATCCGGTCACCGGTCAGCAGGTCACCGCGCTCCGCAATGGCAACAAGCTCGCCACCGGCAGCACCCGGTTCGGGGTCAATTGGCTGCTCGCCACCGGAGCCCGGCTTTCGACCGATTTCACGGCGGACTTCCTGCGGGTCATCGCCGGCAACGGCACGCCCAACACCGGCTCGCGCCTCGGCGCCTCCCTGTCGCAACCCCTGCTGCGCGGTGCCGGTTTCAAGGCCAACCTGGAGTCGCTCCGGCAGTCCGAGCGAGACCTGCTGTATGCGATGCGGGAGTTCGCCCAATATCGGCAGGGCTTCACGGTCACCATCGCGGGTGATTACTTCCAGGTGCTCCAGGCCCGCGACACGGCCCGGAACGCCTATCTGGACCTGGCCCGGTCGCGCCAGAACGTGGCCCGGGAACGGGCGTTCGCCGACGAGGGACAGCGCCCGTTGGCATCACTGGACCAGTTCCGCCAAGCCGAGCTGAATTCGGAAACCCGCTGGCTGGAGTCGTTGCGCAGTTACCGGGAGGCATTGGATCGGTTCAAGATCAGCCTGGGCGTGCCGCTGGCCACGAAGCTGGTGCTGGACGACGCCGAACTGGCGCGCCTTGAGATCCTGGAACCCGGAATCGGCCTCGAACAGGCCGTGCCGGTTGCGGTCGCCACGCGCCTCGATCTGCAAACTTCCCGCGAGCGCGTCGAGGACGCCGCCCGCAAAGTGCCCATCGCGAAGAACAACCTGTTGCCGCAGATCGACGCGATCGTGCGCGGGGACATCCAGAGCAGCGCTGCGTCGGACTTCAAGCTGCCCGACCCCAAGCTCAACAGCTGGTCCGCCGGCCTCAACGTGGACCTGGGACTCGACCGCAAGGCGCAGCGCAACAGCTTCCGCGGCGCCCTCATCACGGTCGAGCGCGCACGCCGGCAGTTCGCGCTGGAACTCGACACGGTGCGACTGGCCGTGGCCAGCGACTGGCGTGCGCTCGAGCAGGCCAAGCGCAACTTCGAGAACGCCGAGATCGGCGTGAAGCTGGCCGAGCGCCGCGTCGAGGAACAGGAGCTCCGGATGCAGCTGGGCCGCGGTCAGACCCGTGACCTGCTCGACGCGCAGGCAGACCTCAACTCCGCCCGCAACGGCCGCACGGCCGCGTTGGTCAACCACACCCTGGCCCGGCTCCGTTACTGGCGGGACATGGGTCTGCTCTTCGTCCGCGAGGACGGTTCGTGGTATGAAGCCCCCGTGCCCGAAAACCCGCAGCCGCCCGAATTTCCGCCCGCCGAACCCGCCTCCCAGCCCTGACGCATGAACCCGCTCGCCTTTCTCCGTTCCCGTCCCGCGTGGCAATTGGTCGTGGCCGCCCTGCTCGCGGGCGCAGGTCTTTGGTTTGCCTTCCGCCCGGCCCGGGCGACCGACGAAAACCTCGTGGTCTCGGCCAAGCGCGGTCCACTCGACATCAAGGTGCTGGTTGGCGGCAGCATCGAGGCGCTGGAGTCGCACGAGATCGTGTCCGAAGTCCAAGGCGAACCCGTCAAGATCCTCCGGATCGTCGAGGAGGGTTACCTGGTCAGCGACGACGACGTGAAGACCAACAAGGTGCTCGTCGAGCTCGATTCCTCGAAGCTGAAGCAGAACCTCGTGAGCCAGGACATCACCTTCCAGAGCACCGCCTCCGCGCTCACCGAGGCCCAGCAGAGCTACGAGATCCAGCTCAACCTGAACAAGACCGACATCAAGGCCGCCGAGCAGAAGGCACGCTTCGCCCTCATGGAGTTCGAAAAGTATCTGGGCACCAAGATCTCCGCCGAAGTCGTCGACCGGCTCGGTCTGCGCGAGGAACTGGCCGGAACCAACGCCCCGGCGCGGACGAACGTGGCCGTCCGCGTGGACTTCACCCAATTCGCCAAGGCCGAACTGCTAGAGGACGGCGTGGCGAAGCAGGAGCTGCGCAAGCGAGAGGACGAACTGATGGTGGCCAAGACGACTTCCGCCCAGGCCGAAACCAAGCTCGCCGGCACGCAGCGGCTCTTCGACAAGGGCTTCGTCACGAAGAGCGAACTGGAGAACGACCGCATTGCGTTCGACCAGGGCCGGTTGAAGGTGGATGCCGCCCATACCGCGCGGGACCTGTTCATCCGCTACGAATTTCCGAAGCTCGCGGAGGAGAACCTCTCCAAATACGACGAGGCGCTCCAGGGGCTGATCCGCGCCCGCAAGGAAGCCGTCTCCAAGCTGGCCCAGGCGCAGGCGAAGCTGCGGGGCGCAGAGGGGCGGTTTGAACGCGAGAAACGCAACCTCGAGGAGATGAATGAGCAGATCGAGAAGTGCGTGATCACCGCCCAAAAGCCCGGCCTCGTGGTCTATGGCGGCGGCAACCAGCGGATGTTCTGGGGCAACCAGGAACGCATCGCCGTGGGCGCACAGGTCTATCAGCGTCAGCCCATCATCACGATCCCCGACCCCACGAAAATGGGCGTCACCGTGGGCGTGCACGAATCGCACATCAAGAAGGTGAAGCGCGGGCTGAAGGTGAAGATCACCGCCGACGCCTTCCCCGATGACCCGATCACGGGAGAAGTGACCAAGGTCGGCGTGCTGCCGGATTCCGAGAACCGCTGGATGAACCCGGACATGAAGCTCTACAAGACCACGGTCGCCATCGAGGGAACCCGCGAGTGGGTCAAGCCCGGCATGAGCGCCAAGATCGAGATCCTCGTGAAACGACTGGACGATGTGGTTTACGTGCCATTGCAGGCCGTCACCGCCCGCGAGGGCAAGCAGGTGGTCTTCCGCCCGGGCTCGGAACGTCCCACCGAGGTCGAGACCGGCGACTTCACGGACGAGTTCATCGAGATCCGGAAGGGTCTTGCCACGGGCGACTCCCTGCTGTTGCGAACACCGTCCGAAAGCAAGGCGGGCAGTGAGAAGGGGACAGCGCCCGAGTCCAAGCCCGCCGAAGCCGCCAAGGCAACGGCCGCCCGCTGACCGGTCCATGATTCCCATCGTGCAACTGGACGACGTGCGCCGCACCTATCAGATGGGCGGTGAACTGGTCCACGCCCTGCGCGGCCTGACGTTGTCCATTCAGCCCGGTGAATACGTGGCGATCATGGGGCCTTCCGGCTGCGGCAAGTCCACACTGCTCAACCTGCTGGGCTGCCTGGACCGCCCGAGTTCGGGACGTTACCTGCTCGGCGGCGACGACATTTCCGCGCTCAACGACGACGATCTGTCCGCCATCCGCGGCCGCCGTCTGGGGTTCATCTTCCAAAGCTACAACCTCATCCAACAGCTCAACGTCCTGGAGAATATCGAGGTTCCCCTTTTCTACCAGGGCCGCCCCGAGGAAGAGGCGCGGGAGATCGCTACCCGACTGGCGACGAGGGTCGGTTTGGAGAAGCGGCTCGACCACCGGCCGTTCGAGCTGTCCGGCGGCCAGCAGCAACGCGTCGCCATTGCCCGGGCCTTGGCCAGCGACCCCATCCTGCTCCTCGCGGACGAGGCGACCGGCAATCTGGACAGCAGTTCCGGCCGCGAAATTCTGGGCCTCTTCGACGAACTGAATGCCGCCGGCAAGACGCTGGTGATGGTCACCCACGATCCTACCACCGGCGAACGCGCCAAACGCCTCGTCCGCCTCTGCGACGGCGTGCTGGAAAGCGATGTCAGGAGGTAGCCCGATGCCGATCCGAAGTTCAGTCAACGCCTCCAAGTTCCGCCGGGCCATCCGGCTTGGACTGCGTTCGCTGTGGCTGCACCGGCTCCGGTCTCTGCTCACGGTGCTGGGCATCGTGTTCGGTGTCTGTTCCGTCATCGCCATGCTCGCGATCGGCGAGGGCGCCAGCCACAAGGCTCAGGAGCTCATCAGGAAGCTCGGATCCCAGAACATCATCCTCCGCAGCATCAAGCCGCCCGAAGAGCAGAAGGTCTCGAACAACCAGAACAACTACGTCCTGGACTACGGCCTCAAATACGAGGACATCGCCCGGATTCAATCCACCATCCCGGGCGTAACAACGATCGTGCCGGCCCGGGTGATGCGGGAATATGTGTGGAACATTACCCGGCGCGTGGACGCCGAAGTAGTGGGCACCGTGCCATGGTATCCGACCATGCGGAACCATCGGGTCTCGCGGGGCCGATTCTTCAGCGACACCGATCAGAGCCACGCCGAGAATGTGTGCGTGCTTGGCGAACGGCTGGCGCACGACCTGTTTCCCATTGATGAACCGCTCGGTCAGACCGTGCGCGTCGGCGAGCAGTATTACCGGGTCATCGGCGTGATGGAACCGCTCGTGACCGCGGAATCCGAGGCCAACGCCTCCTCCGCCAACTCCGCCCAGCCGGCGGTGGACCGCATGTTCATCCCGCTGGAAACGGCGAAACGCCGTTACGGGGAAATTCTGTTCAAGCGCCGCAGCGGCAGCTTCGAGCAGGAGCGGGTCGCCCTCCATGAAGTCACCGTGAAGGTGGATCGCACCGAGCGGGTGGTGCCGGTGTCGCTGGCAATCAAGGACCTTATGGAGCGCAACCACCGGAAGAAGGACTACGACATCGTGGTGCCGCTGGAGCAGCTCAAGCAGGCCGAGGAAACCAAGAAGATCTTCAACATCGTGCTCGGCTCGATCGCGGCCATCTCGCTCGTCGTGGGCGGCATCGGGATCATGAACATCATGCTCGCCACCGTGACCGAACGCACCCGCGAGATCGGCATCCGCCGGGCACTCGGCGCCAAGCGCGGGGACATCGTCACGCAGTTCCTGATTGAGGCCGTCATTCTCAGCGGCGCCGGCGGCGCGCTCGGAGTGCTGCTGGGCATCGCCATCCCGTTTGTGGTTACCGCCACCGCCGGCATGAAGACCATTGTCACGCTGTGGTCGCCGCTGGCCGCCTTCACGATCTCCGCGCTGGTCGGCGTGGTCTTCGGGCTCTACCCCGCCCTTCGCGCCGCACAGATGGACCCGGTAGAAGCGTTGCGGCACGAATGATGCCCGCCGGGAATTGCCGCCAGAGGTAGTTCCGGTTACCAACTGCGTGTGCCTGCCGGTCCCAACTTCCTGCAATCGCTGCGCTGCCTTCGCCCGGCTGGCTTCGTCCTGATCGGTGCGCTCCAGGCGGCCCTCGCCGGACCGATTCCGCTGACCAGCTCCAACACGGTTTCCACCTACACGCTCAAGGCCGCCCAAATCTGGCGACTCGACTGCGACAAGCCCAAACGCTTCGACGCTTCCGCCTTGCAGCGGCTGCCCGACGGTTCCCTGGTCACGCTGGATGACAAGACCACGCGCCTGTTCCGGATCGAGCTCACCGGCGACACCGGCCGTTTGGTGGCCACGGACCACGAGCTGTTTCCTCCGCGGGCGCCGCGCAAGCCCGGGACCAAGGGGGAGCCGCGTCCCGATCCGGAAGGTCTGGCCGTGGATGAATCCGGCGCGGTGTTCGTATGCGAGGAATCCCAGCGCCGCGTGTTCCGCTACCGCCCGGATACAAAGGCCAGCGAACTGCTGAACATCGATTGGACGCCGGCCAAACGCTGGTTCTCCAGCGACGTGAACGCCTCGTGGGAAGGCATCGCGGCCGGGGACGGCAAACTTTACCTCGCGAATGAACGCAGCCGGGGACGGATCATCGTCGTGGACGCCACCACGCTGAAGGTGGAACGCGACTTCCAAGTGCGTCCGCCGGATGTGCAGGCGGCCGATGTCCACTACTCCGATCTCTGTTGGCACGCCGGTCGGCTCTGGGTGCTGTGTCGGGAAAGCCGCTGCGTGCTCCAAGTGGACGCGAAATCCGAAAAGGTCCTCGCGAGCTTCGACTACGAGGCCATCGAGCGCGATCCCGCCAACGCCTACGCCCATCCCTATCCCTACGGATTCGTCGAGGGCCTGCTGGTCGAGCCCGACAACCTCTGGCTGATCGTGGACAACAACGAATTCCCGCGCGTGGCCGACAAGAACGACCGGCGGGCCCAACTGTGGCGCTGCCCCCGGCCGGACGTGTTGAAATGACCAATGGCCAATGACCAATGGCCAATGGCCAAATCCGGGGCCCTTTCCCGCCCACGACAGCTCAGGCATCACCATTGGACATTCGGCATTGATCAGTGGGCATTGGAAATTGGTCATTTTACCTCGCCGACTTCCGCCTTCTGTTTTCTGCCCTCCTTCCGTTAGGCTGCCGTCTCACGAATGAAGACTGCTTTCCTGTTCGCCGGCCAAGGGGCCCAGGCGGTTGGTATGGGCAAGGATCTCGCCGAAGCGTTCCCCACCGCCCGAGCCCTGTTTGATCAGGCCAACGCCGCCCTCGGCTACGACCTCGCGTCGATCTGTTTCAACGGCCCCGAATCCGAACTGACCAAGACCGAAAACGCCCAGCCAGGCATCTTTCTGGTGAGTTGGGTTGCCATGAGCCTGCTGCGCGAGCGCGTCCCCAGCCTTGTCTGCGACGCCACGGCCGGGCTCTCGCTCGGCGAATTCACCGCCCTCGCCGCGGCCGGCGGAACCACGTTCGAAGACGGACTGCGCGTGGTCCGGTTGCGCGGGCGATTCATGCAGGAAGCCTGCGAGGCCACCCAGGGCAGCATGGCCGCCATCATCGGCCTCGACGAGGGGCCGACGCGCGAGGTCTGTGAAGCCACCGGGGTCACGCTCGCCAACCTGAATTGTCCCGGCCAGATTGTCATCTCGGGCGCGGCCGACCGGATTCCCGCCGCGGTCGAGGCCGCCAAGGCCAAGGGAGCGAAGAAGGCCATTCCGCTCACCGTCGCCGGCGCGTATCACTCGCCGTTGATGGCGAGTGCCCAGCCGAAGCTCGCCGCAGAATTGGCCCGCATCACGATCCAGGCGCCCGCCGTGCCGGTGATCGCGAACGTGACCGGCCAACCCCACGGGGACGCGCCGGCCATCGCGCCGGTGCTGGTGGATCAGGTGACCTCGTCTGTGCGCTGGGAAGCCTCGATGCGCTGCCTGCTGGCGCAGGGCTTCACCCGCTTCATCGAACTCGGACCCGGCACGGCCCTCAGCGGCTTCATGAAGCGCATCGACAAATCTGCCCAGATGCTGAACGTCGCCGACGTGCCCAGTCTCGAGGCAACGGTCAAAACCCTGTCTGCCTGAACCGATTGCGAATCGCATTCATCCCGACCAGCAAGAATCTGAAAAGGTTTCCTGCCCTGTTCGCTGGCGGAAACCTGTTTCGGGGCTTCATCGTTGCGTGTCGAAAGTAACACAAACATGCCCATCACGCTCGCGGAACAGATCTGCCAACGCCACGGAGTCTCCCCGGAACGGGTCCCGGACTGGGTCTTTCGCCAAGGGCTTCCCCCCGGCAAACGGCTCTTGGTCGTTCTCGTCCGTCCCTTCGCCCGCGAGGCCTTTGCCCATGACCTTCAGGTCGCGGAAGACTTCTGCCGGGCCACGAGCCGCGAGGAGGTCACCGATGCCATCAACCTCCTGCACCGGGCACCGGTGTATGAACACGCCTTTGTGCGGGGCACTCTGGGCTGCCGGATCTCCGGGCGCCGGCTCGCGGCGCTGGCGGATGACCTCCTGCTCGGCCCAACCGGCTGATCCGGACCGGGCGCCGGTTGTCGCCTGCGGGAAGAGCCCCTAACCTTCCACCGCAATGAAGCCCGTCTCCATCCGTCTGTTCGTGAAGCCCGGCTGCCCGTGGTGCGAGGAAGCCGTCGAGTGGCTCGACCGCCGCGGCATCCGCTACGAACTCCTCGACGTGATCCGCAATGCCGAAGCCCGCGCCGAAATGCGCGAGCTCACCGGCCAGACCAAGGCCCCCTCGATGGACGTGGACGGACACATCCTCGCTGACTTCGGCGCGGACGAACTGGAGGAATGGTGGCGCACGATGGAGTTCGAGCCCCGGGCCTAGTCGGTCAGTTGTCCCCGAGGCAATAGAGCGCGCGATTCGAGCGGATCAGCAGCCTGGGGCCATCAAAGGTCGGAGTTGCGTTGAACACGCCGCGGCCGTTTTCCAGCCGATTGTCGGCGAGTTTGCTGAACTTTGGCCCGGCCGCCAGCACCACGGCCACGCCGCCACGCCCAAGGTAGTAAAGTTTGCCGTCCGCCATGACCGGCGAAGCGTAGATTTGCCCGGGATTGGGGCTGAGGCGCTCCTCGTAAACCACCTCGCCGTTGTTCGCGCTGACGCACAGGGCGATGCCCAAGTTCTCATGGGCGAAGTAGAGATGGCCCTCATGGAGCACGGGCGACGGCACGTTCGATCCCTTCCCGGTCTTCCAGAGGACATGGGTTGCGGTGACATCGCCCCGCCCGCCGGCCCTGACAGCCAGGGTCACATTCGGCCCACGGCCGGCGATCAGGTAAACGATGTCATCCTTCACGACCGGGGTCGGGCAGACATACCAGTGATTGCCGGTGGTGCATTTCCACAGTTCGGCCCCGGTTACCCCGTCCAACCCCCTGACCTCCTGGCTCATTGCTGCGATGATTTCAGCCCTGCCTCCCGGCAGGTTCACAATGGCCGGAGCATGCCACGAATCGCCAATCCCGGGTGCCCGCCACACTTCCCGCCCGGTTTTGCAGTCCAGCGCCACGAAGGATTTGCTTTCTACGTAGGCATTCAGCAGGAGCAACTCTCCATGCAACACCGGAGAAGCCGCCGAACCCCAGCCGTTCAGCTCCGAGCCGACCTTGGAGTTCCACAGCTGTTTTCCGCCGTGATCAAAGGCAAACGCCCCCGATTTGCCCCAGAACACATACACCCGCTCCGCATCCACTGCCGGCGTGCTGGTGGCGTAACCGTGATCCTCCCGAATCCGTTCCTGTTCGGGCAGTTCGGCCGGGACCGCGGTGTCCCACAGCACTTTCCCGCTCTTCCGATCGAGGCAAAGCAGATGCCGTTTCAGCGATTCCTGGCCGCCGCCGGCAATGCCCGGACCGAACCCGCGGTAGCAGGTGAGGAAGATGCGGTCGCCGAAGACCACGGGACTGGAGGCTCCCGGACCGGGCAGATCCGTTTTCCAGACGACTCCCTCCGTATCGCTCCATCGCAGGGGAGTCCCTTTCACATCACTGATCCCGGAGCCGCCCGGACCGCGAAACTGGGTCCAATCTCCGGTCGCCCCCAACCCAGTCACGCAGGCCCAGCACCACAACAGGAGGTATCTCAAGCGCATGACGGCAATTGCGCCGTCCAAGGCTGATACTGCGCAAGGCCGAAACCCCTAAGCAGGCGACCTCCCGTTTGACTGCCCGGTTCGCCGAGGACCCTCGCGCCCGCCGTCTCCGCCGTTGACGAACCGGCCGTTCTCCCGGGACGTTCGCGGCGATTCATGAGCACGCTTGCTTCCCAAGTCGCCGTCGTTTCCGGTGCCAGCCGTGGCATCGGCCGCGCCATCGCCCTCAAGTTCGCCGCCGCCGGTGCGGACGTCGTCTGCCTCGCCCGCACCGCCGAAAACGCCGAAAAGACGGCCGCCGAGATCCGGGCCCTCGGCCGGCAGGCGTGGAGCTTCGGCGTGGATGTCGCCGATCCCGCTGCGATCACGGCCGTGGCCGAACAGGTCCTCGCCGCTGCGGCCAAGGTGGACATCCTGGTGAACAATGCCGGCGTGACCCGGGACACCCTGCTCATGCGCATGTCCGAAGCCGACTGGGACACTGTGCTCAACACGAACCTCCGCGGCGCGTTCCTCTTCACCAAGGCGTTCACCCGCGCCTTCCTCAAGCAGCGCAGCGGCCGCGTCATCAACATCAGTTCCGTCATCGGCCTCATCGGCAATGCCGGCCAGTGCAACTACGCCGCGAGCAAGGCCGGCCTGATTGGCTTCACGAAATCCGTGGCCAAGGAATTCGGCTCCCGCGGCGTCACCTGCAATGCGATCGCGCCCGGGTTCATCGAGACCGACATGACGGCGGGGTTGGACGAAAAGCTGAAGGAAGGTCTGCTGAAAAACATCCCGCTCGGCACCCTGGGGCAACCCGACGACATCGCCGAAGCAGCGCTGTATCTCGCCGGCCCGGGCGGCCGCTACGTGACGGGTCAGGTGCTCACCGTGGATGGCGGCATGGTGATGTAGCCGCGCCGGGCGCCACCAACCATGGATCCGCAGGTCCAGAATTTCGCCGTGGCCGCCGGACTGGTGGTGCTGGGTCTGCTGGGGTTGGTCGTCATCTGGAAGATCACGAAGTCCCTGCTCAAACTGGTCTTTTGGCTCATGGCACTCCTCGTGTTGGGTGCCGGGGTGCTGTGGTTGCTGGGTGAATCCGGCGTCATCGCCCGGCCGGCAAATTGGCTCCAGCCGAAGCCCCCGGCGGCTGCCCCGGCGGCAAATCACCCGATTTGAGCCACTTGCCAGCATGTCGGCCGCCGCGGACGCCGCCGGACCGATTTCGGAGCGAACAATGGCTGCAACCTGCCTTCGGAAAACCCCGTCTAGAGCCTCATGACCGTCGCCCATCCGTTCCGTTTGCTACTCGGCCTTCTGAGCGTCATCTCGTCCCCGCGGGCGGATGACGCCGGGGATTTCTTCGGGTTGACCAACCTCTGGGAAATCCGCCTGACCCTGTCGGCCACCAACTGGGCAGCCATGACGCCGCAGGAACGCACCCGCCCGGAGGGGCGGCAAGGGCCGCCGGGCATGATGGACCGCGAGTATCCTTGGTCCACCGCGACCATTGCCTGCGATGGCTCGGTGCTGACCAACGTCGCGGTGCGTTTCAAGGGCAACTCCTCGTTCAACATGTCCCGCAGCGGTCTCAAGCGGCCGTTCAAGCTGGACTTCGACCGCGGCGCCAAGGGCCGGACGTTCCGGGGACAGGAGGAACTGTTGCTCAACAACAACCTCAACGACGGGACCCAGTTCCGCGAGGCCCTGGCTTACGACGCATTTCGGCGCGCCGGATTGCCGTCCCCGCGCACGGCCTTTGCCCGCGTGTTCCTCACCGTCACCGGAGAACGGACGAACACCTACCTCGGGCTCTACACCGTGGTCGAGGCGGTTGAAGGGAAATTCCTGAAGGCGCACTTCGGCACGAAACAAGGGCTCCTGGTGAAGCCCGAACGCGTGCCCGGGCTCCAATATCTGGGACCGGATTGGGCTGCCTACACCAACCGCTTCGAACCCAAAACCACGCCCAAGGCCGACGACACGGAACGGTTCATCGAACTCAACCGGCTGGCGGAGCTGGCCGATGACGCCACCTTTGCCCGCGAGCTGCCACGCGGGATGGATCTCACGAACCTGTTCCGGTTCGTCGCGCTCAATGCCCTGCTGGCCAACTACGATTCCTTCCTGGGCACCGGACACAATTTCTACCTCTTTCAGCCCCGCGGGGACGCCAAGGCCACCTTCATCCCGTGGGACCTCAATGAATCCTTTGGCGGTCATCCGCCGGGCGGTAGCCGCCGCGAGCAGGCGGAATTCAGCATTCTCACTCCGCACTCCGCCAATATCCGGTTCCTGACCCGCGTGCTTGCCCAGCCGGAATTTGCCGCCGCGTATCGCCGGGAAGTCGCCGCGCTGCTTACGAACGTCTTCCAGCCCGAACGCCTCCATGCCGACGCCGCCAGGATCGCCAACGTGACCCGCGAAGCGGTCTTCGCCGAATGGCCGCACGCCCGCGCGGCCTTCGAAACGGCGGCCCTCGGGCTGCCCCAGCGGGCGACGGAGCGCGGCGCTGGCGCCGGGCCGGGCATGGGACCACGGGAGGACATGGCCTTCGCCGACTGGGTGGATCTGCGGATGCGTCAGGTCACCGCTGAACTCGCCGGCGAACGAACCGGGCGGCGTCCTGATTTCCGGCGGGGCCCCGGAGGCATGCGTCCGCCGGGCCAACCTCGGCTGGGCGGACCGGGCGGTCTCGTTCCCCCGCCCTTGCGCGACGGAGAACGGCCGCGGCGGCCCGCTCCGCCTGCCGAGCCCCGCTAAGTTGGGCAGCGCATTTGGGCATTGGCCAATGGTCCTTGGACCTTTCACCCTGTCCCCCATGTCCGCCGTCGAAGCCGCCCGGCGCCACGCCGAGCTTGCCGCCGAAATCCGCCGCCACGATCACGCCTACTACGTGCTCGCCCGGCCGGAGGTGAGCGACCGGGAATACGACCAGCTCTACCGGGAACTGCAGGAACTGGAACGGCAGTTTTCCGAACTGATCACGCCGAGTTCGCCTACGCAGCGCGTGGGCGGCGCTCCGGCCGACGGCTTTCGGCGCGTTGCGCACCTTCTGCCAATGCTCTCGCTCGACAAGGTTGAGGCCAGCGATCACCCGACCCGCGAGGAGCAACCCGACCGCGAACAGCGCAACCGCGCGCAGGACCGCAACACGCTGGCCGAATTCCGTGCGTTTGATGCCAGCATCCGCCGCCAGCTTGGTCGGGACGACGTCAGCTACGTGATGGAGCCCAAGGTGGATGGAGTGTCCCTCAGCGTTCATTACCGGCACGGGAAGCTCGAACTCGGGGTCACGCGCGGCGACGGCCAGTTCGGCGACGACATCACTGCCAACCTGCGCACGCTGCGCTCACTGCCGCTGGAACTCGACACGCCGAATCCGCCCGCGCTGCTCGAGGTGCGGGGCGAGGCCTACATGGCGACGGCCGACTTCGACGCGCTGAACGCCCGGCTCGCCGCCGCCGGCGAGAAGTCCTTCCCCAACGCCCGCAATGCCACGGCGGGAGCGCTGAAGCAGCTCGACCCGAAGCTCGTGGCGCAACGTCCGATCCGGGCCGTCTTTTATGCGGTCGGCGCGTGCGAGGGAATTGCCTTCACCACCCATGCCGAGATGCTGGCCACACTTGCCCGCCTGGGACTGCCCACCCAGTCGCTCTGCTGGACCTGCCGCGACATGGACGAAGTGCTGCGGGTGTATGACGCCGAGGTGGTCGCGGGCTACGATGAGGGGCGGGACCTCCGGCGCCGGCTGCCCTACGAGATCGACGGCGTCGTCATCAAGGTCAACACCCTCGCCGATTGGGCCCGCATTCCCGGCCGGTCCCGCGCTCCGGGTTACGCCATCGTCCACAAGCCGGTGCCGTGGATCACGCCGGCCGAGACCGTGCTCCGCGCCATCACCGTGCAGGTCGGACGCACCGGTGTGCTGACTCCGGTGGCGGAATTGGATCCGGTCTTCGTCCAAGGCTCGACCGTGGCCCGCGCCACCCTGCACAACGAGGACGAGATTCGCCGCAAAGACATCCGGCTCGGCGACACCGTCGTCATCCGCAAGGCCGGCATGGTGATCCCCGAGGTGTTCGAGGTCGTGAAGACCAAGCGTCCTACCGGCGCAGCGGAGTTCGACCTGTTCGCCCATGTCGGGGGAAAATGTCCGGCCTGCGGGGGCGCCATTGCCCGGGAAAAACTGACCGCCGACACCGAAGAGGTGGCGTGGCGTTGCCAGAACGTCGCCGGCTGTCCGGCCCAGCTCACCCGCCGGGTGGAATACTTCGCACAACGCAAGGCACTCGATATCGAGTCCCTCGGCGGCATCGTCGCGGAAAAGCTGGTTGAACGCGGACTGGTGAAGGAGCCGTTGGACCTCTTCGAGCTGACCATCGAGCGCCTCGGCAAGCTGAACCTTGGCACCGACGACGAGCCCCGCACGTTCGGCGAAAAGAACGCAACCAAGGTCGTCGAGGCGCTTCAGCGCGCGAAGACGGCTCCCCTGCACCGTTGGATTCACGCCCTTGCGATCGCGGATGTCGGTGAAGCCACCGCCTACCAATTGGCCCAGGCCCACGGCTCGCTGGAAGCACTGGCCGATTCCGAAGTTCTGCGGGACATCCGCGATCTCGGTCTCAAGGAATCCGAACGGCAGGAAATCAGCCCACGTTCCCGCAAGAATCCACCCAAAGATGACGCTGAGAAAAAGCACCGCGAAGCCCGGGAGGCCGAACTCAGGGCGGACATCTCGGCCCTCGAAGTCCGACTGACCACCGGTGGATTGAAGGCGAGGATGCCGGAAGTCGGACCTGTCGCCGCGGGCAGTGTCCTCGACTATTTCGCGTCGCCGGGCGGCCTCGCGGCCTTGGAGCGGCTCCGGAACCTGGACATCACTCCGCAGGGGAACGCCGTGGGGGTGAACAAGGCGACGCCCGCGGGTCCCTTCGCCGGTAAGACCTGTGTGTTGACCGGCACGCTGACTTCCATGACACGCGACGAGGCGGGTGAACTGATCCGGCAAGGCGGCGGGACTGTCAGTGGTTCCGTCAGCCGCAAAACCCACTTTGTCATCGCGGGAGAAAGCGCCGGTTCGAAACTGGACAAGGCCCGTGAGCTGGAGGTGGCGATCCTGAACGAGAGTGAATTCAGGGGGCTGCTTGGACTTCCGCCCGCCGCGGCGGCGACCAACTTGCTGTAGCGTTCAATTGACGGGAGCCTTCCCGCGACCGTTTGCTGCCAAAAAATGAATCTTCGCCTGCCGGGGTGGATCACTTTGATCGCACTTGGCAGCCTGCCCAAATCGGCGCGGGCCGCCGAGGCACCCGCGTCGCCTTGGCGCCTTGGCCGTGCCGTCGATCTACCCGCGTGGCTCGCGATCAGCGGTGAGCACCGGATCCGATACGAAACGCTGGACGGACAGTTTCGCGCCGGACAAACCGGCGGCGACCAGGCGCTCGCCTTGCGCACGAGCGTGACGGTCGAGCTGCGCACCGAACCCGTCCAACTGGTCACCGAGATGCTCGACGCGCGCCAATACCTATCGGACGCCGGCAGCCCGCTCGACACCACGATGGTCAATGCCCTCGAGGTCCTGCAGGCCCATGTGCGCTGGCAGGCCGGCGACCTGATCCCCGGCGGGACCAACACGGTGCGGATCGGCCGGGAAACGCTGGACCTCGGCAATCGCCGGCTGGTGGCACGCAACGCGTTCCGCAACACGATCAACTCGTTCACCGGCGCCGACTGGCTGTGGGAGGCGAATGGCGGCGGCTCGGTCCGGGCGTTCTGGTTCTTGCCCGTGCAGCGCCTGCCGGCAGACTTCGATTCGCTGCTCGACAATGAGATCGTCGCCGACACGCAGGGCTTCGGGCAGCAGTTCTGGGGCCTCTATGGCAGCCTGCCGTCCTTGGGTCCCGGCATCCGGGCCGAAGTCTATTGGCTCCAGCTCCACGAGGACGCGGACGCCGACAGCCGCCGGCGCCGGCTGCACACGCCGGGCCTGCGGGTCTTCCGGAATCCGAAGGCCGCAGCGGTCGATTTTGAACTGGAGGCCGCCTACCAGTTCGGGGATTTGCGGGCGCGGGCCGGCTTGGCCGAACCGATTCTGGACCAGCAGGCCCACCTGCTCCACGCCGGCGTGGGCTACACGTTTGACGCCCCATGGCATCCGCATCTCTGCATCCGCTACACCGAGGCGACGGGTGACAACCATCCCGCCGACGGTGCCAACGAACGCTTCGACACGCTCTTCGGCGCCCGGCGCTGGGAATTCGGCCCCACCGGCATCTACGGCGTGATCGCCCGCTCCAACCTCCGTTCACCTGACTGGCAGATTTCCGTGCGGCCGAAGCCGAATCTGGAACTGTCGTTCACCCACCGCTTCGTCTGGCTCGAATCGGCCCGCGACGCCTGGACTGCGGCCGGCGTGCGTGATGCCTCGGGGAACTCCGGAGACTACGTCGGCCAGCAGCTGGAAACGCGGCTCCGCTACGACGTGCTGCCGGGCAACGTCCGGCTCGACACCGGTTTTGTGTATTTCGCCAATGGCGACTTCGCCCACCACGCGCCCAACGCCACCCGTCAGGGCGACACGGCCTACACCTACGTGGAGCTGACCCTGACCTTCTGAGCCGGGACGCCGGGCAACCGTCGCATTGACGGGCGATTTGCCAGCCCGCTAGGTTCCTCCGGTAAATACCGGAGCGCCCCGAATTTACCTTCGGGGCGTTTTCTTTTCCAAGTCACGCACACATGGCCAACACGATTCTCGTCGGCGCCCAATGGGGCGACGAAGGCAAAGGCAAGATCATCGACGTGCTCACCGAGCAGGCGGATGTCGTCGTCCGCACGCAGGGCGGCAACAACGCCGGGCACACGGTCTGGGTCGGCAAAACCAAATACGTCCTCCACCTCATCCCTTCCGGCATCCTCTGGAAGGGCAAGACCAACGTCGTGGGCAACGGTGTCGTCATCGACCCCGTGGCCTTGGTCGGAGAACTCGACGGCTTGGAAAAGCTCAACGTCAAGGTCGAGGGCAAGTTCTTCATCAGTGAGACCGCCCACCTGGTCCTGCCCTACCACCGCGAACTGGACGCCCAGCGCGAGGTGCTCAAGGGCAAGAACAAGATCGGCACGACCAAACGCGGCATCGGCCCCGCCTACGGCGACAAGGTGGCCCGCGTCGGCCTGCGCATGATCGACCTGATCAATCCGGAACGCTTCGCCGTCAAGCTCAAGGACCGCATCAAGGAGAACAACGCAGTGCTCAAAGCGCTGGGCGCCAAGCCGCTGTCTTACAAGAAGGTCCACGACGCCTACCGGGCTGCCGGCGACCGTCTGAAGCCCTACGTCACCAACACCGTGGTGCTGCTCCACGAGGCGATGCAGCAGGACAAGCACATCCTCTTCGAGGGCGCGCAGGGAACCTTCCTGGACATCGACCACGGCACGTATCCCTACGTCACGTCGTCGAACACCACCGCCGGCGGCGCCTGCACCGGTTCCGGCGTGCCGCCCCACCGCATGGACCGCGTGGTCGGCGTGATGAAGGCCTACACGACCCGCGTCGGCGAGGGCCCCTTCCCCAGCGAGAGCAAAGAGATTTCGGACCTGCTCCACGGCATGGGCCGCGAATTCGGCTCCACCACCGGGCGGGCCCGACGCTGCGGCTGGTTTGACTCGGTCGTCACCCGGCACGCCACGATGGTCAATGGCATCGACGAGATCGCCATCACCAATACCGACGGCCTCGACACGGTGGCGAACATCAAGGTGGTCATCGCCTACCGGCTCGACGGCAAGACCCTGAACCACCTGCCCAACGATCTCGATGATCTCGCGCGGGTGGAGCCGATCTATGCCGAGTTCGAGGGCTGGTGCACTCCGACCGACCAGATCACCGAATGGAAGAAGCTGCCGGCGAAATGCCGCGCTTACCTCAAGGCCATCGCGGAACTGTCCGGAGCCAAGCTGAAGATTGCATCCGTCGGGCCGGGACGGGAACAGACGATGTTCCTCTGAGAACTTGCCCGGCGCGTGAACGCGCGGACTTCCTGCCGGTCTTATCCCGAAATCAAAGTGAGCGCTGACCCCAAGCTTTCGCCGGCCGCAGTGGCGAATCTGCCGACCCACGTTGCCATCATCATGGATGGCAACGGGCGTTGGGCGAAGCAGCGCGGCATGCCGCGGGTCGAGGGTCATCGCAACGGCGTCGAGTCCGTCCGGGCCATCGTGCGGGCGTGCGGCGAGGTCGGGGTGAAATACCTCACCCTCTACGCCTTCTCGGTCGAGAACTGGAATCGCCCCAAGGACGAGGTGGATACCCTGATGAAGTATCTCGCCCGTTTCCTGAAGAACGAGATCGGCGAGCTCAATCGGAACAACGTCCGTCTGGAGGCCGTCGGGCAAATCTGGCGGCTCCCGGAAGCGGTCCAGCAGCAGCTGGAGAAAACCAAGGCCGCCCTCGCAAAGAACAACGGCCTGACCCTCGTGCTGGCGCTCAGCTATGGCGGCCGCACCGAACTGGTCGAGGCCACCCGCGCGATCGCGGCCAAGGTGAAGTCCGGTCAACTGGATCCCGCCGAGATCAACGAACGCGCCATCGCCGAGCACCTATACACGCGGCACTTCCCCGACCCCGACCTGCTCATCCGCACCAGCGGGGAGATGCGGGTCAGCAACTTCCTGCTCTGGCAGATCAGCTACGCCGAGTTCGTGGTGACGCAGACGCTCTGGCCCGACTTCCGCAAAGCGCAGCTTTTCGAGGCCCTGGAAGAATACGCCCGACGCCATCGCCGCTTTGGTGGCGTGTGACCCCTTGATGTGACCTCTCCACACAAGCAGTTACCGGCCAACGCTACGACCAGCCGGCAACCTGGTTGTCGATCTTCGTAAAGGCTTGGTCCCGGACCGTTGAGCCCAGATAATCCCAACCCAATGTCGGAGTGCCGGCTTGGTCAGAGCTGGCGATGCCGTTACGGCGGAGTCCATCCAATACGGTTAGCCCACGGGTCGGCCTCCTCACTCAGCGTCTATAGCCCCAGCCGCTTGAACCGGTTCTTCACTTCCTTCAGGTGGAAGTCGAGCGAGCAGAGCTTCTCCAATTCGCCCTTCTTGAAGTGCTGGGCCACGTCGCCGTCGGACTTGAGGACTTCGAGGAAATCGGCGTCGTCGCGGCCGGCGTGCTTCACTTCCCAGGTCTTCATCGCGTTGCGTTGGACGAGCGCGTAGGCGTCCTCGCGGGTCAGGCCCTTGCGGATGAGCGCGAGCAGCACGGTCTGGCTGTTCCACATGCCGAGGCTGAGCCCGAGGTTCTTCTTCATGTTCTCGGGATAAACGAGGAGGCCGTCCATCAGGCGGGTGAGCAGGCCGAACATGTAGTCGAGCAGCGTGCAGGAGTCGGGGAAGATGATGCGCTCGACGCTGCTGTGGCTGATGTCGCGCTCGTGCCAGAGGGCGACGTTCTCCAGGCCGGCGACGGCGTTGCCGCGGATGACGCGGGCGAGGCCGGTGAGGCGTTCCCAGGTGATGGGGTTGCGCTTGTGCGGCATGGCGCTGCTGCCCTTCTGGCCCTTGGTGAAGGGCTCCTCGGCCTCCAGCACCTCGGTGCGCTGGAGGTGGCGGAACTCGACGGCCCAATGCTCGAAGCTGGCGGCGACGAGCGCGAGGCAGTTCATGAACTCGGCGTGGATGTCGCGCTGGACGACCTGGGTGGCGATGGGCGCTGGTTCGAGACCGAGCTTCTGGCAGACGTAGGCCTCGATCTTGGGCGAGAGGTGGGCGTTGGTGCCGACGGCGCCGCTGAGCTTGCCGATGGCGACGACGTCGCGGACGTGCTTGAAACGGGACAAGGCGCGGACGAACTCCTCGTGCATCAGCGCGAGCTTGAGGCCGAAGGTAGTGGGTTCGCCGTGAATGCCGTGGCTGCGGCCGATGCAGGGCGTGAGCATGTGCTCCTTGGCCCGGCGGGCGATGACGGGCAGCAGCGTCTCGACGTCTTTGATCAGGATGTCGGCCGACTGGACCATCTGGACGGTGAAGGCGGTGTCCACGATGTCGGAGCTGGTCAGGCCGAAGTGCAACCAGCGTGAGGCTTGGTCGTTGATTTGTTCGGCGACAGCCGTGGTGAAGCCGATGACATCGTGGTTGAGCGTCTTTTCGAGTTCCTTGGCGCGTTCGGTCAGGGCCTTGGTGTCGGCGAAGCACTTGTCGGCGCCGGCCTTCATCTTGGCGAAATCCTTCCTGGGCACGACGCCGTCGGCGACGAGCGCCTCGCTGGCCAGCAGTTCGATCTGGAGCCAGATCTTGAGCTTGTTCTCGTCGGTCCAGATGGCCCGCATCTCGGGGCGCGAATAGCGTTGAATCACGGGTGGATTATGGCGGGCTGCCGGAAGGGGGAAAAGCCGTAAGCTACAGTGCAACTCGGGAAGTTCCGCCTCTTCGCAGTGGCGTCCCCCGCCCTCCTGCGGTCACCTTCAGTCCATTCACCGCCAGGACCATGGGTTCCAAAAAGTCATCCCGGCAGGAAGCCGCTTTCCGCCTTGCCCGCGAACACTACGACGCGCACGGCGTCGATGTGGACCGCGCTCTGCGAATCCTCGCCGGCATTTCCATCTCACTCCACTGCTGGCAAGGCGATGACGTCGGCGGTTTCGAGAAGCAAGGCGTTGAAATCGGCGGCGGTCTCGCGGTCACCGGCAACTACCCCGGCAAAGCCCGCACGCCCGACGAACTTCGCGCCGATCTCGAAAAAGCCCTCTCGCTTATCCCTGGTCGCCACCGCGTCAATCTGCACGCCATGTATGGCGAATTCGGCCGCAATCCGGTGGACCGCGACGAGATCGAGCCTGCGCATTTCCGCAACTGGATTGCCTGGGCCAAGGCCAACCAACTGGGTCTCGATTTCAACCCCACTTGCTTCGCGCACCCCAACGCCGCCGACGGTTTAACGCTCTCGCACCCCGACAAAGACATCCGCAGCTTCTGGATCGCACACTGCCGTCGCTCCCGCGAAATCGGCGCAGCGATGGGACGCGCACTCGGCACCCCGTGCATCACCAACGTCTGGATTCCCGACGGCTTCAAGGATACGCCCGCTGACCGCCAGGCGTCACGCGAACGCCTCGCGGATGCACTCGACGTTGTCTTCAAAACGTCCTTACCGCGAAAGCACTTGCTCGACGCGGTGGAGGGCAAACTCTTCGGCATCGGCGCGGAGAGTTGCACCGTCGGCTCGCACGAGTTTTACCTCGGCTACGCCATCACCCGCCGCAAGTTGCTCTGCCTTGATGCCGGCCATTTCCACCCGACCGAGAGCATCGCTGACAAGATCTCCAGCGTGTTGCTTTACCTGCCGGAGATTCTCCTGCACGTCAGCCGCGGCGTCCGTTGGGACAGCGACCACGTCGTCACCCTCAACGACGACCTCCTTGCCATCGCCCGCGAAGTCGTGGCGTGCGGCCCACAGCGGGTCCACCTCGGTCTCGACTACTTCGATGCGAGCATCAACCGCGTCGCCGCGTGGGTCATCGGCACCCGCAATCTGCAGAAAGCGCTCCTGATTGCATTGCTCGAACCGCCCGCCATCCGCGCCGCCGAGGTCGACGGCGACAAAACGACCCGCCTCGCGTTGCAGGAAGAAGCCCGCGCACTCCCCTTCGGCCCCGTGTGGGATTACTTCTGCGAAACCAAGGGCGTTCCCATCGGCGAAAGGTGGCTGCCGGAAGTGAATTGCCACGACCAAACCGTGCTTTCGAAACGCGACTGACAGCGAATCATGGCGTCGCCGCTGCTCCAACTCTCCTCCGTCACGAAATCGTTCGGCGCGGTGCGCGCGCTGAAGGGCGTGTCATTTGATCTGCAGGCGGGCGAGGTGCATGCGTTGCTCGGCGAAAACGGCGCGGGCAAATCGACGCTCATCAAGATCATCACCGGCGCGCACCAACCGGATGGCGGGAGCATCGAGATTCACGGTCAGCACGTCGCGCACCTGACGCCGGCAGCGGCGCACGCGCTCGGGATCGCCTGCATTTACCAGCAACCCGCGCTTTTCCCCGATCTGACGGTGGCGGAGAATGTCGGGCTGCGATTGGAGGCGGTGCGTCCGCTTGAGCGCGTGAACTGGGCCGCGCGGCGGCAACGTGCGGCGGAACTGCTTCAACGGATCGGTGCGGACATTTCACCCGATGCCGAGGTGCGTTCTCTTTCGATGCCGGAGCAGCAGTTGGTGGAGATCGCGTGCGCGCTCGGAGCCGGCGCGCGCATCGTCATCATGGACGAGCCGACGGCGTCACTGACGCAGAAGGAAGTGGAGCTGCTGTTCGGTGTCGTTCGTGAACTGCGGATCAGTGGTGCCGGCGTCATCTACATCTCCCACCGTTTTGAGGAAATCTTCGCCCTCGCGGACCGCGTCACCGTGCTGCGCGACGGGGAGAGCGTCGGAACGCGGTCGGTCGAATTTTCCCAACACTCCCGCAGTTTCAGACAATCCACCGACGAAGGTGAAGCCCCTGTCCGCGGTCGCTGCGAATCTGCGGGCGAGGATCCGGCGCTCACCGAATCCGACCTCATCCGGCTCATGGTGGGTCGTGAGGTGTCGCACATTTATGCGCCGTCGGAGGGCGCTCCGGGCGAAGTCGTTCTGTCGCTCAGGGGCCTCGGCTGCGCGGCCACCGGCGTGAAGAGCATCACGCTCGATGTGTGCGCGGGCGAAGTCGTCGGACTGGCGGGTCTCGTCGGCGCGGGACGGACGGAACTCGCGCGCGTGCTCTTCGGCCTCACGCCTGCAGACGCCGGTGAAATCCACCTGAACGGCCGGCGCGTCACCATCCAGTCACCTCAGGAATCCGTCGCGCAGGGCATTGCTTACGTGCCGGAAGATCGTCGCCGTCATGGAGTGATTCTCGAAATGCCGATCGCGCACAACCTCACGATGGCGATTCATCGTCGGTTGTTTCCGGGAACGTGGTTGCGCTCGGGTGCGGAGCGAAATCTCACGCAGGAGTTCATCCGCGACCTCGCGGTGAAGGCTTACGGTCCCGATGCCCCGGGTGGTTCGCTCTCCGGGGGCAACCAGCAGAAAGTCTCCCTCGCGCGCTGGCTCGCGACGAAACCCAGGCTCCTGATACTCGACGAACCGACGCAGGGCGTGGACGTGGGGGCGAAGAGCGAAATCCACAAGATCATCCGCCGTCTCGCCGCCGAAGGGATGGCGGTGCTGATGATTTCCAGCGATCTGCCCGAAGTGCTCGGCATGAGCGACCGCATCGCGGTGATGCGCGGTGGGACGATCACAGCGACGTTGCCGGGCAAGAGTGATGCGCACGCGGTGATGGCGGCGGCGCTGGGACAACCGCTGACGTGAGGCGAGGCGCCTTCGCCACCCTTCAGGCCGCCGGCTTCATGGCCGTTTCCCGCTCCAGCAGCGTCGGATGCGAGTAGTGCCATGCGCTGAACCACGGATGCGGGGTAAGGTTGGAGAGGTTCTTTTCGGTCAGCTTGCGCAACGCGCCGATCAGCGGTGCCGAGGTTCCGACAGCGTTGGCGGCGTAGGCGTCGGCTTCGAATTCGTGCTTCCGCGACCAGAAATTCGCCAGGGGCGAGAGCCAGAACGTCACCGAGCCGCTGAGCAGTGCGAACAGCAGCAGTGTCGGCGCCACGCCGCCGTCCGCAGCAAAGCCAAAGCCTTCGGTAAACCAGGATGATCGGGCCAGCCAGCCGATAACGGCGAACCCCGCCAACGAACTGGCGGCCGACCAAAGCAGCATTTTGGGGATGTGCCCGCGCTTGTAGTGGCCGACCTCGTGGGCAAGGACCGCTTCCAACTCCGGCTCGCTCAACTGGGAAATCAGGGTGTCGAACAGCACGATCTTCCGGAACCGGCCGAACCCGGTGAAGAACGCATTCGAGTGCCGGGAGCGTTTGGAGCCGTCCATGACGAGGATGGTCTTAGCCGAAAAGCCGGTCCGTTCGCCCAGAGCCAGCAACCGGTCCCGCAGCGTGCCATCCGTCAATGGCGTCAGCTTGTTGAACAGCGGCAGGATGAAAATTGGCGCCAGCACCATCATCACGAGCTGGAAGCCCATCATCACGGCCCAAGCCCAAAGCCACCAGCGGTCGCCCATCCAACCGAAGAGCTTCACGACCAACACCAGCAGCGGATAACCGAGCAGCGCCGCGAGGAGCAGGCCCTTCAGCCGGTCGAACCACCAGAGCCGCTGCGTGGTGGTGTTGAAGCCAAACCGTTCCTCCAGCCGGAATTGTCCCCACCAGTCGAAAGGAAACCCCGGCAACGACAGGAGGACGCCTACCCCGAACAACCACGCGGCGTTGGCCCAAGCCGATTCCCCCAACTTTTCCTGTGTCCAGTCCAGCGACTGGGGGAGCAGGCCGGAGAAAAGTGCGGCCAGCGTCACCACGGTGGACCAACCGTCCTCCCAGCGCCCAAACCGCAGCTTGGCCAAGGAGTAGGCCACGGTGTTGCGATATGTTTCCGGTGTCACGGTCTCCCGAAATGGCGCCGGCACCTCGTCGGCATGCGCCTGAACCTCGCGTTGGTTCAGGAAACCGAGGGCGGTCTCGGCCAGCCAGCGGGAGATCAACAGGCCGGCCGCCAGCGGCGGAATGAATTCAACCGGAGTCATGTGCGTCGCGACAAGGCTAACGGTCCTTCTGCCCGAGTCACAATGCCGCCTTCGCGCAGGGAATCCGAAAAGCCAATTGCACGTATGCGTATCAATTATATCCTGCGTTCCAGACTCGCATGAAAGCTCTCGGAACTCTTTTCCTGATCGCCGTTCTCGCCGGCGGTGGCTGGTTTATCTGGAAACAGAAGCAGGGAGCCGCCGAGGCCGCCTCGGCTGCGGCCTCCAACCGGCCTTCGACGGCCGAGATCGAGACCCGCGACATCCGCTTCGCGGTCAGTGCCGCCGGCGAAATCACCCCGGCGGAGCAGGTTTCCGTCCGGCCGGAAGTGAATGGCAAGATTGAGCTGCTGCCGGTGGACGTGGGCGACACGGTTTCCAAGGACAAGCTGCTGTTCAAACTCGACGACCGTGAACTGCAGACCGAGAAGCAGTCGCAGGAGACCGCCGTTGCCCGCACCAAGCTGGAAATCGAACAGGCCGAACGGAACTACGAGCGCTCCAAGGAGCTGTTCGAGGGCAAACTCATCTCCCAGGAGCTATTTGAGGATTCGAAAACCGCCTTTGAACTCGCCAAAAACTCCCTCGACCGCGCCCAGCGCACGCTTGACTTGGTGTTGGAGCGGCTGCGGAAGACCGTCGTGGTGGCTCCGTTCGACTGCACGGTGCTTACCCGTCCGGTCTCCATCGGACAGGCGGTCAGCGGCTCCGGCGGTTTCAATTCCGGCACCGAGGTCCTTTCGATCGCCAACCTCAACGACCTCATCATCAACGCCCACATCAACCAAGCCGACGTGACCCGGCTGAAGGTCGAACAGGAAGTCGAAGTGACGGTTGAGGCGGTTCCGGGGTTGAAAATTGTCGGCCGCGTGGAGCGCATCGCCCCGCAGGCCACGATCAAGAACAACATCAAGGGATTCGCCGCCCGCATCCTGCTCCGCAATGTGGACCGGCGGGTCCGGCCGGGCATGACGGCCAACATCTCCATTCCGGTGGCGAGCGCCGACAGCGTCGTGGCCGCGCCGCTGGCTGCCGTGTTCACCGAGTTTAACCAGGAAACCAAGCAGCAGGAACGGTATGCTTGGGTGAAGGTCGGCGAGCAATGGGAACGGCGCACCATCACCATCGGCGTCAGCGATTACTTCTTCGCCGAAGTCACCAGCGGCCTGAAAGCCGGCGAAGTGGTTTCCCTCGATGACCGCGCCAAGGACCCCAACCGCAAACCGGACCCCGCCGCCGGCAGCAAGCCCGGCGGCACCACGGTGACACCCGCTGCCGCCAAGTCCCAGCAGGCGTCCACCCGCTGAGGGTGGATCGTCCCACTTCGCAACCTGAACGCTTTCCGCCCGTGGCGCTGCTCGAACTCCGCAACATCAGCAAAATCTATCACCTCGGCGGCGAGGAGATCCGGGCATTGGATGACGTGTCGCTCGACATCGGCGAAGGTGAGTTCATCTCCATCATCGGCCCGTCGGGTTCCGGCAAGTCCACACTGATGCACATCGTTGGCTGCCTCGACACACCGTCAAAGGGCACGGTCCGGCTGGACGGCGTGGAGGCACAGCATGCGTCCCAGACCCAGCTGGCGCACCTGCGAAACAAGAAGATCGGCTTCGTGTTCCAGTTCTTCAACCTGCTGCCCAAGCTCAATGTGGTGCAGAATGTCGAACTGCCGATGATCTATGCTGGTCTGAGTGCCGGTGAGCGTCGGGTTCGGGCGCTGAAGGCGCTTGAGGCGGTCGAGATGGGCAACCGACTCAAAAACCGGCCCTCCCAGCTTTCCGGTGGCCAGCAGCAGCGGGTCGCCATCGCCCGGGCCCTGGTCAACGATCCGAAAATCATCCTGGCGGACGAGCCCACCGGCAACTTGGACACCCATACCGGCGAAGTGATCCTGGCCCTCTTCCGCAGGCTGTCCGCGGAAGGCCGCACGGTGATCCTCGTCACCCATAATCCCGAGATCGCCGCGGTGACGCCGCGACGCATCGAAATTCGCAACGGCAAGATCGCCGACAAGGTGGACGACCGGTTGGCCGGATTGGATCGCACCAAGCCCGGCTCCCCTGCCCCAGTTGCCGCCGCATGAGCCTTTGGAGTGCCATCCTGGTCGGTCTGAAGGAAATCTGGGCGCACAAGTTCCGCTCCCTGCTCACGATGCTGGGCATCATCCTCGGCGTGTCTTCGCTGATCGCCATGAGCGCGCTGGTGCAGGGCATGGAAAACGGGGCGAAGGAAGCGCTCATCGCCGTCGGCGGCCTCCAGAAGCTGCGCGTCGAACCGCAGCCCCTGCCGATCGAACAGCGGCACCTGCGGGACTTCGCCCGCGGCGTGACCCTGGATGACGTGCACGCCCTCCGGGCCTCGGCTCCCGAAGTGGTCAAGGTTTCTCCGGAGATGCGGCTGGAGCCGCAACCAACGCTTGCGGCCAACGGCAGGTTTTACCGCACCTGGATGACGGCGGGCGTGTGGCCCGTGCAGTTGGAGATGATGGAACACACCGTTGAACACGGCCGAATGTTCGGCGAAGTGGACAACGAGCTTGCCCGGAATGTCTGTGTCATCGGCACCGGCATCCGCGACGAACTGTTCGGAAAACCCGAGGAAACCGGGGAGCCGGTTATCCCGATCGGCCAGCAGCTCACGATCAACGGTTACCCGTTCACCATCGTGGGCATGTTCCAACACTACGAAAGCGAGGCGGACCGCAAAGTCCGGATGTTGCGAGAGCAGGAGCTGGCCACGAAGCGTGCCGCCGGCTTGACGAATTCCGCCTCCGGCCCCAAACGCAGTCGCGGCTGGAGTGGCAGCGGACGCCGCGGTGGCAACTACGCTTTCTGGATCAAGAACAACACAGTTTACGTCCCGCTGAACACCATGTGGCTGAAAATCAAGTCGGGCCAGACCAACGCCCCGGCCGTGCCGACACTGACCAACATGGAGCTCAAGATTCGCGACGTGAGCCGGCTCAACGAGGCCCTCACCCAGATCCGCAATGTGCTCATGGTCACCCACCGGGGCGTCGAGGACTTCACCTTCCGCACTCAGGAAGACTGGGCCGAATCGATCAACGTCTTCATCCGCAACGCGCGCATGAGCGGCGGCATCATCGCCGGCATCAGCCTCCTCGTCGGCGGCATCGGCATCATGAACATCATGCTGGCCAGCATCAGCGAACGCATCCGGGAGATCGGCATCCGCAAGGCCGTGGGCGCAGACGGGGCCGACGTCTTCATCCAGATCCTCATCGAGAGCACCGTCATCGCCATCGTCGGCGGCGGCACCGGGCTGCTGACAAGCTTCGGCCTGATCAAGGTCATCGGCCTGATCACGCCCACGGACAATGCTCCCGTCATCACTGTCGGGTCCATGGCGCTCGCTTTCGGCGCGAGCGTCGGCATCGGCATTCTGGCGGGGCTGTTCCCGGCGTTCAAAGCCGCCCGCATGAACGTCATTCAGGCGCTACGCTACGACTGATGAACCTCTTCAACACCATCGCCGTGGGGCTGAAGGAGATTTGGGCCCACAAGTTCCGATCACTCCTGACCATGCTGGGGATCATCCTCGGCGTCGCCTCGCTGGTGGGCATGTCCGCGATCATCAAGGGTATGGAGAACGGCATGAAGGAAGCCATGGTCGCCATGGGCGGCGTGGACAAGGTGCTGCTGCAATCCCAGCCCGTGCCGCCGTGGCAGGATCACCTCGCCGACCAGGCCCCGGGCCGCACCATGGTGGACGTCATCGCCCTCAAAGAGAGCGCCCCGCTCATCCGCGTGGTCTCGCCGGAATTGTCCCTCGGTGAAGCGGTGGTCAGCCGGGGCGAGAAGAGCACGGTTCCCTCCGAGGTCATCGGCTGCTGGCTGGAAGTGTTGGAGATGAATCTGCACACCCTGGAGCACGGTCGCTTTTTCAATGCTCTCGACGAAAAGAATGCCGCCAGCGTCTGCGTCATCGGCACGGGCATCCGCGACGAACTGTTCGGCAGTCCGGACGACGTCGGCCATGAGATCATCCCCTTGGGCGAAAAAATCCTGATCGAGGGACAGCCGTTCACTATCGTCGGCATGTTCCAGCACTACATGGGCGAGGAAGAGGCAAAACAGCGGCTCGTGGCCAAACAGCTCAAGGAGAATCAGGAGAAGGAAGGCGGGCCCAAGCGGCAACGGGGCTGGGGCAGACGGGGAGGCTGGGCCTTCTGGCGTAAGAACAACACCGTCTGCATGCCGTTGAACACCGCCTACCTCAGATTCCGGGCCGCCGGCGACAAGGACGGCATCGTGGATCAACGCCTCTCGGACATCGATCTGAAGGTCGCCGATTTCAGCCGCCTTGAGGAAGCGATCCAGCAGGCCAAAAACGTCCTGATGGTGACCCATCGGGGGATCGAGGATTTCACCTTCCAGACCCAGGAGAACCAGATCGAATCCATCGACAAGCAGATCAAGAACGCCCGGCTGAGCGGAGGCCTGATCGCCGCCATCAGCCTGCTCGTCGGCGGCATCGGCATCATGAACATCATGCTCGCCAGCATCAACGAGCGGGTCCGGGAGATCGGCATCTGCAAGGCCATCGGCGCCACCGGGCCGGACATTTTCATCCAGATTCTCGTCGAGAGCATCGTGATCTCCGTGCTGGGAGCCCTGGCCGGTCTGATCGCTTCGGAACTTCTGGTCAGCCTGCTGGCGAACATCAGTCCGACCCAGAACACGCCGGTCATCACCCGGACCGCCGAATTGGTGGCGCTGGCCTTCAGTGTGGGCGTGGGCGTGGTGGCTGGGCTGATTCCCGCTTTCAAAGCCGCACGCCTAAGCCCCATTCAGGCGCTGCGCTACGAGTAACAATCTGCCCTCCGGGCGTCACTTCTGGCCCCAGCCAAACCGCTTGGTAAACGGCCAGAATACAAAGCACGACTTGCCGATGACCCGCTCCTGAGGGAAGTCGGGTTGTCCCCAAATTCTGGAATCACCACTGTTCATGGTGTTGTCGCCAAAACAAACGAGATGTCCCGGGCGAATTGACACTTCTGTTTGGTCATCAGGGAAATTGTAGGTAGGCCCCGGAAAGCCGGTAGTTCGTTGCCACACGGTTCCATTTACGTGGCCGGAGTAATGGTCAGACCGAGGTGGAACAGCCGGATCGAATGCAAAGACCTGACTGAAACCGTAGTCATTGGTGGTGAGCTTGCGCCCGTCAATGTAGGTATGCCGGTCGTCACCGATCCGGATTCGCTCCCCGCCGAGCCCCACCAACCGCTTGATGTAGTGGGTGTCTTCCGTCATGCCCGGATGGTGTTCCGAGCGGAACACGATGGTTTCACCACGGTGCGGCCGGCGGAAGTTGTAGGTGACCCGCTCCACGAACAGGTGATCCCCCGTCACCACTCTTGATTTCACGATGCTATCTCCCGCCTTCACCTCATAGGGACGGATGTCCCCCGCACGTGAGGTCAAAGTGAATCCGAGATGCTGGTGGTGGTTTTCCGGCGGGAACCAAAGCCGGTGGTTGCCGCGGTCGGTCCGAACTTCGACACAGTTCAGAATCGGCAGTTTGAAACGAAGCCCCGGAGTGAACGGAGTCCGGCTCACGCCGAGGACAGTGCAGTCTTCCGCGGCCGCGATCTGATAATATGAAACCCCGTCAACCCATCGCTCCCAAAAACGCTTGGGAAACGACGGGACCTGAACCCCAGGTTGCCCGCGCAAATCCTGCGACGTGATGCCCCAGAGCGTCGGCTGAGCAGATCCGGTCGGGATGACCATCGGCTGAATCAGGAACGCACGACTGCCGACAATCAGAATCGCGATTTCCAGGAACATCACGAGATTCTCCCGGAAACCGGCATTAGGATACGCCTTCAGGTGCTCGTTGGCGGTCTTCTCCAAGGATGACATGGCTTCCTTGATCGCCTCCGTATTCGCCCCACTGCGAATGAGCGCGTGAAAGTCACGGAGCGCTGTCTCCACCGCATTGATTGCTTCCGCGCTCAGGCGGTCACGCTGATGGTTCAGGATCTTTTTGACGACATCGGCCAGTTCACCGGCCTTGCGGACGGTGCGGGAGGTGAGCCAGCGGAACAGATACATGCGGCAGCGGATGGACCGGACACCGGGCGGGGAAGTTCAAACACTCCCCGGCCCCGGTCCTAGTTGGTTTTGAGAACTTCGACGAAGGCCTCCTGCGGGATCTCGACCGACCCCACGGATTTCATGCGCTTCTTACCTTCCTTCTGCTTTTCGAGCAGCTTGCGTTTCCGGCTGATGTCGCCGCCGTAGCACTTCGCGGTCACGTCCTTGCGCAGGGCGCTGACCGTTTCGCGGGCGATGATCTTGCCGCCGATGGCAGCCTGGATCGCGACCTGGAACTGCTGCCGGGGAATCACTTCCTTGAGCTTGGCCGCCAGGGTCCGGCCGCGCGCTTCGGCCTTCGTTCGGTGAACCAGCGCGGAGAAGGCTTCCATGACTTCGCCGTTCACCATCATGTCGAGCTTGACCATGTCGCTGGCCTCGTGGCCCTCCGGCTCGTAATCCATCGAGCCATAGCCGCGGGTGATGGATTTGATGCGGTCGTGGAAGTCGATGAGGATCTCGTTGAGCGGAATCTTGCAGGTCAGCATCACCCGCCGGGCGTCGAGGGTCTCGGTGTTGCGGATTTCGCCCCGCTTCTCCGAGATGAGCGACATGATGTCGCCGATGTTGTCGCCGGGACAGATGACAAACGCCTTCACGATGGGTTCGAAGATTGTCTCAATGTAGGTGACGTCCGGCAGGAAGGCGGGATTGTCCACTTCCTTCTCCGTCTTGTCGGTCATCAGCACCCGGTAAACGACGCTCGGATAGGTGGCGATGATGTCCATGTCGAACTCGCGCCGGAGCCGCTCCTGGACGATCTCCATGTGCAGCAGGCCGAGGAAACCGCACCGCAAACCGAAGCCGAGCGCCACGGAGCTTTCCGTCTGGTAGGTGAGCGCGGAGTCATTGAGCTGAAGCTTCGCAACGGCGACCTTGAGCTGCTCATAATCGGCCGTGTTGATCGGATAGATGCCCGAGAACACCATCGGATGGATTTCCTGAAACCCGGGCAATTCCGCCGACGGATTGCGCGGATCGGTGATGGTGTCGCCGACCTTCACCTCACGCGGCGACTTGATGTTCGCGGTGATGTAGCCGGTTTCGCCGACCTCGAGTTTGTCGCGCGTGTAGGGCTTGGGATTGAACGAACCGACCTCCTTGACCTCCACGCTGCGGCCGGAGTGGAGCAGCTTGACCTGCATGCCGGCGCGGAGTTCGCCTTTGGTGACCCGCACCAGGATGACCACGCCCTTGTAGGTGTCGAAGTAGCTGTCGAAAATCAGCGCTTGGAAGGACGGCGCATCGGTGGGCTTGGGCGCAGGAACGCGCGCCACGATCGCCTCCAGAATGTCCTCGATGCCGATGCCTTCCTTGGCACTTGCGAGGATCGCCTCGTCACCGGGAATCGCGAGGATGTCCTCCAACTGCTGCCGCGCCTGCGGGATGTTCGCGTGCGGCAGGTCAATCTTGTTGATGATCGGGATGATGTGCAGCCCCTGCTTCATCGCGAGATGGACGTTTGCGACAGTCTGCGCCTCCACGCCTTGGGCAGCGTCCACGATCAGCAGCGCCCCTTCGCAGGCGCTCAGCGAACGCGAGACTTCGTAGGCGAAGTCCACATGGCCCGGGGTGTCGATCAGGTTCAGCTCGTAGGTTTCCCCGTTCTTGGCCTTGTAAAGCATCGTGACCGGATGCGCCTTGATCGTGATGCCGCGCTCCCGTTCGAGGTCCATCGCGTCGAGCAACTGGTCTTCCATGTCGCGGGTGGCCACGGTGCCGGTGCGGTGGAGCAACCGGTCGGAAAGGGTCGTCTTCCCGTGGTCAATGTGGGCGATGATGCTGAAATTGCGGATGTGCGCTGCGTCCATGGATCAAAGGGCCGCGTCAGAACAGGGTCCGACGCGGCGAAAAGCCGGCGCAAGATAACGGTGAAGCCCGTTTCGGGAAGGGGGAAATCGCGGAAGGTCAGGGTATGAAGCGAAGTCCCGCGGAACGGAATCCTCTTGCCGCCAACCGGTGGGGAAGATCCGGCAACTCACTTTTGCCGGAATAGCCATTGCCGGAAGCGCCAATCCGGGGATGATGACGCCTCTGGCAGAACACTATTGTCTCCCGACTCAGCAATTCCGCTCACGGAATCCATCTCCGTGTTGCCCGCCTGTGCGGGTGCAGTCGCGAGCCCGCAGGGCTCTCCCAGCGAGTGGAGGCACCGTTCCGGATCTGTCCGGAGTCCTCCGCTCTAGGCTCCGGCCTGATTCCGTATCGTCATGAAAGAGTCGCACATCGAAATCGAAGGCACCGTCCACACCGTCCTCCCGGCCACCATGTTCCGCGTCCAGCTCGACAACAAGCACCTCGTGCTGGCGACGATCTGCGGCAAAATGCGCAAACGCTGGGTCCGCCTGACCGTGGGCGACCGGGTGAAGATGGAGATGTCGCCCTACGACCTGAACAAGGGGCGCATCACCTGGCGTCTTCGCTGAACTGGCGCGGACACGGAAAAGGCGCGGTGCCAAAACACCGCGCCTTTCTGTTCCCTCCCACCTTCCCCGTCACTGGCCGGCGTATTCGAGCCGGACAATCTTCGAGTCCTTGTTGTCGCCCCAGTTCGTGCCGAACTCGATCAGGTAGAGGCAACCGTCCGGCCCCAGTTCGAGATCCATCGGCCGCTTGAACTTCGTGCCGGGCATGAAGCGTTGCATCTTGGCGATGTTGTTCTGCTCATCCAGCTTCACCGCGATGATCCAGTCGCGGGTCCACTCGTAGATGAACAGCGTGTGGTCGAGTTCTTTCGGCAGCTTGTTCGCTGACTTCAGGTTCTCGTCGAAGTAATAGACCGGCCCCGCCATGGCGGTCCGTCCGCCGGAGCCGACGACCGGAAACTTCGTCGAGGCGGACGCCGGGTAATAGATGAAAGCCGGCTGTGCGGGCGGCAGATCCCTGATTCCCGTGTTGTTGGGCGAGTTGTTTACCGGGTGGGCCGGATCATGGAAGATGGGTTTGAAATCGGCCGCCATCCACGGCTCCGGTTTCGCCGGCAAGGCGGGCCATTCCGACTCCGGCTTGCCGGCCTTCTTCGCCTCATTTCGCTTCTTGTTGGCCTCATCGTAGGCGCGCCGGGCGTCCTCATGCTTTTGGCGGGCCACGTAATCCACCGGCGCATAGGGCTTGTTGTTGGCGACAAACAGCGGCCATCCGAAGAACCCGGGGCCACGGGCCTGGTTCACCTCGTCGTGGCCGGCCGGCCCGCGCTGTTCATTCGGCCCACCCGCATCCGGCCCGACCTCGCCCCAATAGAGGAATCCAGTCTTCTGATCCAGCGCGATGCGGAAGGGGTTGCGGTTGCCCATGACGTAAACCTCCGGCTTGGTCCCGGCCGTGCCCGGCTTGAAGAGATTGCCGGCCGGAATGTCATAACCGCCGTCGGCCTTGGGCTTCACGCGCAGGATTTTTCCTGCCAATGCATTGGGATTTGCAGCCGTGCCTTGCGCGTCCCACGGATAGCGCCCGGGCCGGGGATCGTTCGGGGAATAGCCGTCGGATTCGAATGGATTGGTGTTGTCGCCGACCGACACGTAGAGGTTTCCGCCCGCATCAAAGGCCAGCGAGCCGCCGACGTGACAGCACTGTTCGCGCTGGACCGGGATATCAATCACGGTGACCCGCGTGGACAGGTCCAAAGCCTCGCCTTTCAGGGTGATCCGGGAGACCCGGATGATACCGGATTTGCCGCGGCCGTCGTTGCCGGTTTCCGGAAGCGAATGGTTCACATAAACCCAGCCATTCTGCTCGAATTTCGGATCCAGCGTGATTCCGAGCATGCCCTCCTCGAGGCCGCTGAAGACCGGGATCGTGCCGATCACCACCGCCTCGGAGGCGCCCGGCTTGATCATCTTGATGACACCCTTGCGTTCGACGAGGAAGACCCGTCCATCCTTGGCCACGGCCAATTCCATGGGGTCCACCAGCGTGTCTTTCAGCTCGCCACCGACCGTCCGGTCCTCGTCGAGCACCACTTTTCGGAAGGACGTTTCAGGCGGCAGGAAATTGTCGCCGCGGAAGATGCCCGCCGAGCCGGTCGTGGCGGTCTGGGTTTGCTGGGCAGACGCGGCCAACGTCAAAGTCAGCGTGGCGGCCAAACAGGAAAATCTCATGCGCGCCGATGGACTACCGGGACCGCGTCCGTAATCAATCATCTTTCCCGTCCAGCGACACCAAAGAGAAGCACAGCCTCACCGGGACTCGGTCGACCCATACCGCCATTTCCAGCAACAAAAGGAGCCGGGACGGGTTACTGAACGGCACGTTGAGCACCTTCTCAACCGGGTCGGCAATGGAACCAGCCCGCCCGAAGAATCGCGCGACGCCTTCGGCAGCTTCAGTTTCAAGTTATTTCAACCACCCAAAAGCGACCGTTGCCCCGGTCCGCTCCGATTCGCTACAAAACGCGGGTGTCACAGTCGCAGCAAACGCTGAAACAGCCCGTGGCTTACTCCGGAATCGGTCTTCACTCGGGCAACCGAGTGAACATGAGCCTTTTGCCGGCGCCGGCCGGAACGGGCCTCCGGTTCCGCCGCGTGGATCTGGAGGGCCGTCCCGAGATCGAGGCGAGCGCAGATCTTGTGGGGGACACACAGCGTTCCACGTCCATCGGCAAGGGACCAGTAAAGCTGCACACGGTGGAGCATGTGTTGGCGGCGTTGGCCGGCGCGGGAGTCAGCAACGCCTTCATCGAGCTCGACTCGAACGAACCGCCCATCGCCGACGGCAGTTCACGGGAGTTTGCCCGGATGATCCGGGAGGCCGGCATCCTGCAGCAGGCCGAATCGCAGGAACCGTTCCGCGTCACCACGCCGATCGAGTTCACGCACGGCGAAACCCAGATGACCGTGCTGCCGCACAATGGCTTCAAGATCACCTGCACCAGCGCGGACAGGGCGGGCCGGTTCACGCAGTTCCACTCCACCGAGGTGACGCCGCAGACGTGGGAGAAGGAACTCAGCCACGCGCGGACTTTCTGCTTCTACGAGGAAATCGAGTTTCTGATCAAAAACGGGCTGATCCGCGGCGGCAGCCTGGAGAACGCCATCGTCATTCGCGACGACGCGGTGCTGACCAACGAGCCGCTGCGGTATCCGGAGGAATTCGTTCGGCACAAGATGCTCGACATCGTGGGCGACCTCGCGCTCGTCGGCCGGCCGATCCTAGGGCACGTCATCGCGGTGAAGCCCAGCCATTTCGCCAACACCGAACTGGCAAAGCTGATCCTTGCCCAGATCCGCAAGCCGCTCGAGCAGGCCCAGACCTTCGGGCCGCCGCCGGCCCCGCCCGCCGAAAAAACCGCCGCCAAGTCCGAGAACCGTTCCGCCAAAACCGAACCCAAAGCCGTGTCCGCCCCCGAATCCTCCGCCGTCCCCGCCAAAGCGCCCGCCCCCGGCGCCCCGGTCCTCGACATCATGCAGGTGATGGAGGTGATCCCGCACCGTCCGCCCTTCCTGATGGTGGACAAAATCACGCTCATCGAGGGCAACCGCATCGTGGGCCAGAAGAACGTGACGATGGGCGAGCCGTTCTTCGCCGGCCATTTCCCGGGGCATCCCGTGATGCCTGGCGTGCTGCAGCTTGAGGCCATCGCGCAGGTGGCCGGCATCCTGATGCTCCGCGTGCTCGAGAGCACCGGCAAGATCGCCTACTTCATGTCGGCCGAGGATGTGAAATGGCGGAAGCCCGTGCGCCCCGGCGATGTGCTGATGATCGACGTCACCCTGACGAAGATGCGGGGCAAGATCGGCAAGGCCAAGGGCACCTGCCTGGTGGATGGCGAGGTCGTAAGCGAGGCCGAGGTCACCTTCATGCTGATGGACCGCTGATCATGCCGGACACCCCCCCCAAGAAGCCGAAGATCCGCAAACCGCCGATTCTCTTCAGGCAGACCCAGGAGATCATCGCCAAATTGGAGAAATCCCTGGGGGCGAGGTTCGTGGCCTACTGGAATTCGGACAGCGGTTCAGTTTGCGAAAATGACGTCATCGGACTCTACGGGGTCCTGCGCCGCCTTGGACCGCAGAAGCGCCTGATGCTGTTCATCAAGTCGGATGGAGGCTCTGGCCAGGCATCCCTGCGGATGATCAACCTGCTGCGTCAGTTCTCCGACGGGCTGACCGCACTGGTGCCGTTGGAGTGCAAGTCAGCCGCCACCATGCTGGCCCTGGGCGCTGACAAGATCTGTATGGGCCCGTTGGCCCACCTGTCAGCCATCGACACCTCCCTGACCCACGATCTTTCGCCGGTTGACCGCGACAATGACCGGGTCAGCGTCAGTCAGGACGAGTTACTGCGGGTCATCCAGCTTTGGCGGAAAGAGTCCCGGGGAAAAGACGCGAACCCCTACGCAGCCCTCTATCCACATGTCCATCCCCTGGTCATTGGCGCAGTGCACCGGGCGAGTTCCTTGTCGGTAAAGCTCTGCACGGAGATTCTTTCCTACCACATGCGCGATACGCGCAAGGCGCTGTCCATCGCCAGCCGGCTCAATGCGGATTACCCGTCGCATGGCTACCCCATCACGTTCCGCGAAGCCCAGAAAATCGGGCTGAAGGTTGCCGTGCTCGACCAACAGCTCAATGAGCGGCTGATTGAGTTGAACGAGATCTACTCGGTCATGGGACAAAAGGCCACGACCGACTTCGACGCGCACAACCAGCACGACCACAGCATAACCAACATCATCGAGGGAGCGGGGTTCCAAATGCTCTACCAGCGCGACAAGGACTGGCACTATCGCAAGGAGGAGCGTCGTTGGGTGTCGCTCAACGACCGGAGTTCATGGCACAAGAGCGAGTATGTCGGGAAACGTATTATGACCAGCCGCTACCACATTCGCTGATCATGGCCTTCATCGCCCAGCCTACCGGACAAGCGGCAAAGCCCTGACCCGAGTCTGAATACCATGATACACCCCACTGCGATCGTCCACCCGGGCGCCGTTCTCGGCGAGGGCTGCGAAGTCGGTCCCTACTGCGTGATCGGCGAACACGTCCGCCTTGGTGCCGGCTGCCGGCTGCATGCCCATGTGGTGATCGATGGGCATACCACGCTGGGGACTGCGAACGAGGTCTTCCCCTTTGCCTGCCTCGGCCAGCGCTCCCAGGACCTCAAGTGGAAGGGCGGCATCACCCGCGTGGAGATCGGTGACCGCAATGTCTTCCGCGAATACGTCACCGTTCACAGCGCCACAGCAGAAGGAACGCCGACCCGCGTGGGCAGCGACAACAACTTCCTCGCTTACGTCCACCTCGCCCACGACGTGCAAGTCGGCAGCCATGTCATCATGTCCAACGTGGCGACCCTCGCTGGCCACGTGAAGGTGGATGACCACGCGATCATCGGCGGCCTTGCTGGGGTGCATCAGTTCTGCCGGATCGGCCGCTACGCCATGATCGGCGGCTGCTCCAAAGTCGTGCAGGACATCCCGCCGTTCATGATGGGCGACGGCAATCCGGTCGAAATGCGCTTCATCAACAAGGTCGGGCTCGAGCGGAACGGCTTCAGCCCGGAGGCGATCAAGGCGCTAACCGCGGCCTACAAGATCCTCTTCCGCGAGGGCCTCACCAACGCCAACGCCCTCGCCCGGATCGAGGCAGAACTGCCCGTGCTCCGGGAGGTGCAGCATCTCGCCGAGTTCATCCGCACCAGTGACCGCGGAATCACCCGCTGACCTGACCATGATTTCGGAACCGCTGTTGATCCTGCAGTCCGGACAGCAGATCGGTCCATTCCCTCCCGAGGCCGTCCGCGACATGCTTCGCGCGGGGACCCTGTCACCCCAGGACATGGGCTGGCAGGCTGGCATGCCCGAATGGCTGCCCCTCGAGGCACTTTTTCCGGACTTGGCGGCGGAGTTCATGGCCGCCCCGGTGCCAGCTGCTCCCGGTCCGGCACCCACCCAGCTGAGTCCGCCGTCTGAACGATCCTTCGCCGCGTTTGCCCTTGATGCCTTCGGATACCCGTTCCGGGGCGACGGCGTGATCATTCTGCTGGGCGGCACGATTCTGTTTTCGGTGATCGGAGCGGTTCCGGCGGTCGGCATCTACGGAACGGTCTCCGCCATCGCCCTCTGGGGTTATCTTCTGCTGATGCTTCAGTCCGTGGTTCAGGGCACGGCCCAAGGCGAGGAAGTTCTGCCGCGCTGGCCTAGCTTCACGGGCTTTGCCGAACTGTTCGAGACTTGGGCACAGTGGTTTGTGGTTCTCGCCGTCTGTTTCGGACCCGCCTACGGGGTCTATCTGGCCGCGGTGACCGAATCCCCTACCCGGGCGGACATCAACTGGCCGCTCATCCTCGGGCTGGCGGTGGCCGGCGGGCTGTATTTCCCGATGGCCGTGCTGGGTGTGGCGATGTTCGACAGCGTGTCCGCGCTGAATCCACGACTGGTGCTCCGGAGCATCTTCGCTGTGCCCGGAAACTACCTGCTCCTCCTGGCCACGCTGGCTGGGCTCGTGACGGTGCAGGCGCTCACTGGGCAACTGTCCGACCATGTGCCCTTCCTCGGCACGTTCGTGGACAACTTTGACCGGCTGTGGTCAGCCGTCGTCTTCGCGCGCCTGCTCGGCGGGCTTTACTACGTGAACCGGCGAAAACTCGGCTGGTTCTGAGACCCGCGCCCCCAGAGGACAGCATCACTCTCGAGACTAGGCCGATTCCAGCACCACGTTGGTGTAGATGCGCTGTTCCCCGGTGCGAATCAGGCCGATGGCTTTGGGCACGCGCGCCTTCAGCGCCAAGTGTGGCTCCCAGTGCAGCGGCGCCCCGCGGATCGCCCGGCTGAACTCCGCCTGCACTCCCGCCGGATTGTGCCGCTGGAATTCCTCGGCCATCCACGCGGCACCGCACTTCCAGTTCGCCAGCACCGCGTCGAGCACCTGCGGCACTGTGGGAACGCCATAGACGAGAGCGAAGTCCACCGTTTCGATGCCCGGCCACGACGCAAACATCGAATCCGCGATCACCAGCATGTTGGTGTGCCGGATGCGGGCAAGGAGCGAGAGGAGGTGCGGATTCAGGATGCCGGACTGGAGCATGCCCCGAGCGAAACGGTGGGCCACCCGGCGCGTCAAGCCTGCCGCCGGATCACCCGCAGAAAGTAGTTCGAATTGCAAAGGAACTCGAAATCGGTCTCGACCACTTCAAAGCGCAGGTGAGCCAGTGAAGCGTCGGTTGCGAATTGCGCGATGTAGGGCGAACGGCGCGCCTCGAACGACACGACCGGATACATCCGCAACTCCCCGCGGGTCACCCGCATCAACTCGAGAACCGTGCGACGGTGAAACTCGTAGTCGAACTGCTCCTCGTAGGCGAACAAGAGGTAGGAGACGAGCGACAGGTCGAAGGCGTCGTCCGGGAAAGGCAGTTCCGGCAGGTGGCCCACCACGTAGCGGGAGCGGTTCCGCCCAAAATCGTCAAGGAACGCCCGATAAGCCGCCTCTCGGAAGGTGCGCAGCCGTTCGGGTGTTTGGTAAAAGTTCCACGAATACGTCGTCAGCCCCCGGACACCGTTGACCACGAGGTCGAGATCCGCCTCGCACCGGGGCCGCAGCACTCCCGGCGTCAGGCTGTAGATGGGATCGCAGGCAGTGACGCGCAGGCCGGCGGCGTTGGCCTCGCAGGTGAACGAACTCACGCCGGAAGCGACATCCAGCACCGCCCGTCCCCGCCAATGCTCGAGGTCGAGCGCAAAGTAGCGCCGGTATTCGTCCAGTGTGCGGCCGAGCAACACCACCCGCTCCAGCACCAGGCCCCGTTTGCGACCGCCGGCCTCCATCAGGCCGGCTCCTGTTGGCTGATGCAGTGGAACGAGCCCAGTCCCCAGATGAGATCGGTGGAATCCAGGCCCACGACTTTACGATCCGGAAATTCCCGCTGGAGGATTTCCAGCGCCCGGGCGTCGTTGGCGTGACGGTAGGTCGGCACAATGACCTGCCGGTTCGCGATGTAGAAGTTGGCGTAGCTGGCTGGCAAACGCTGGTCTTCGCATTCGACGAATCCGGGCATCGGCAGTTCCAAGATCCGCAGCGCCTGACCATCCTGATCCTTCATGGTGCGCAGGCGCGCGAGGTTATCCTGCAGCAGGCAAAAGTTTTCATCCTGCGGATCCTCCTCGACCACGGTGACGACGGTCGTCGGGTTCACGAACCGGGTCAGGTCGTCGATGTGCCCGTCGGTATCGTCACCCACGATGCCATCGCCGAGCCAGAGGATGTGCCGCACACCGAGGTAATCGCACAGATACCGCTCGATCTGGGCCTTCGACAGATGCGGATTCCGGTTGGGATTCAGCAGGCACGCCTCGGTCGTCAGCAGCGTGCCGGCGCCGTTCACCTCGAGGGAACCGCCTTCCATCACGATTCCCGGACTGAACAGCGGCACCCCCCGCAACCGGGCAACGTGCTGCGGCACGGCGTCGTCGAGGTCGAACGGCGGATACTTGCCGCCCCAGGCGTTGTAGCCCCAGTCCACGATCGCGCGTTCCGGACCGGCCGGACCCGTGCGGGTTACAAAGATGGGCCCGTGATCACGACACCACGGTTCGTAGCTCGGAAACGGATGATATCCCACTGCGTCTTCGGAAACGCCGTGCCGGCGCAGGACCTGCCGGATGGCTTCGGCCATGTCGTCGTTCCAGACGTTGATCTCGACCCGTTCGTGCCGGACCAGCTCGCGGATGAACCGGGCATACACGTCCGGCACCGGCTCGTAACGGCCGGGAAAGCTGATGCCGTCCGGCCGGGGCCACGTTAGCCAGGTGGCGGCGTGGGGAGCCCATTCGGCGGGCATGCGGTAACCGAGTTCGCGGGGCGTGGAGGCACTGCTCATGGCGCGGCGCAGGAGATAGGCGAAAGCGCGCCCGGAGGGAATGGCCAATCCAAAAAGTGCTGTCGGCGTCCCGCCGGCAGAAGGCGTGAACCACGACGCAAATCCACCCGGACGCACCTGTTGAGGGCTTCAGCTCTGGCCTCAGGGGAAGATTTCCAATGCGCTCAACACCCCCATGCCCCCTTCACCCAGGTTCCGACTCCGGCGGGCACCTTGACTAGAGCAATACTCGCACGGACCTTGCCCGCGCTGAACTATGCAATGTCAGGTCTGCAAAAAGTCTCCCGCCACGGTCCATCTGACCCAAATTATCGAGAATCAGGTCAAAAAGGTGGACCTCTGCGAAGCGTGCGCGAAGGAAAAGGGTGTCAATGACCCCACCGGCTTTTCGCTCGCCGACCTGCTCCTCGGACTGGGCGCTTCCCAGAAGATGGAGGAAGCCAATACCGCGACGGGCGCCGAGGTCGTTTGTCACCACTGCGGCTTCACCCAAGCCGACTTCAAGAAGTCCGGCCGCCTCGGCTGTTCGGAATGCTATCATGTCTTCGCCGATGGCTTGGATGCGCTGCTGAAGGGCATGCACAAGGGCACCCATCATCGCGGCAAGGTGCCGCCCTCTTTGCGGAAAGTCGTCAATCAGGAAGCCCGGTTGTCCAAACTGGAAGCCGCCCTCAAAGCCGCCGTGGCCAAGGAGGATTTCGAGACCGCTGCCAACCTGCGCGACGAGATCAAGCAGGCGAAGAAATCGCTCCAATCCACCTAACCCCGCGACTCTACGCTCCGATGAACGTCCAAGATTTTCTCATCTCGCCCGGCGAGGCCTGCAAACGCTCCGGCCCGCACGACAAGATCGTGCTGTCGTCCCGCGTCCGCCTCGCCCGGAACCTCAAGGGCGCGCCCTTCCCCGGCCACGCCAAGAAGGCGGAGCGGGTGAAGTCCCTGGACATCCTTCTGCCGGTCGTCGCCGGCCTGCCGCAACTGGCCCCGAAGCCCTTCGCGGAGCCGCTGGACAAACTCAGCGCGCAGGACAAGCAAATCCTGGTCGAACGCCACCTCATCAGCCGCGAGCATGCCGCCAAGGGTGCCGGCAGCGGCCTCGTGCTGAACCCGGAGGAAAGCTTCTGCGTGATGGTCAACGAGGAAGACCACCTCCGCATGCAGGCGCTGCGCCCCGGCCTTCAGCTCAAGCAGGCCTGGCTCGCCCTCGACGGACTCGATTCCGCGCTCCAGGAACGGGTCGAATTCGCGTTCCACACCCAATACGGCTACCTGACCGCCTGCCCGACCAATCTCGGCACTGGCATCCGGGTCAGCGCCATGCTGCACCTGCCCGGCCTCGTGCTGGCGGAGCAGATCAACCAGATCATCCAGGCCGTCAACAAGCTCGGGCTCGCCGTGCGCGGCCTCTATGGCGAGGGCACCGAGGCGTTGGGCAACATCTTCCAGGTCTCCAACCAGCAGACCCTCGGCGAATCCGAGAGCGAGATCGTCGAACGACTGAACAAGGTGCTGCTCCAGGTTATCGAGCACGAGGAGAACGCCCGGCTGTCGCAGATCGAGAAGAAACCCAGGGTGCTGCTCAACCACATCGGCCGCGCCTACGGCATCCTCGCCAACGCGCACAGCATTTCGTCCAAGGAGACCATGAACCTCCTGAGCCTGCTCCGGCTCGGTGTGGACCTGAGCCTGTTCGCAGACCTGCCCAAGGCGGTTGTGAATGAACTCTTCCTGCTCAGCCAGCCAGCCCACCTGCAGCTCCGCGTCACCGAAAAGCTCGACGCTGAACAACGCGACGCCCTCCGCGCCGACATGCTCCGCGAACGCCTCCGCCCCGTGCAGCCGCCGGATGCGGGCAAGCTGGGGGCGAAAGCGGAGTAGCCTGGGCTTTCTAACAGATCGACTTGCATGAACCTTCGGCTTCCGTATCCGTTCCGATCTACCAATCTCCCGAAAAGCAATTCGCCGGGATTTGGGATCGGCGGCGCCTTGTGTGGGCTTGCGTGTGTGGTGGTCGCCACCTTGGACAAGGCCTCGTCGGCTGGGTGGGGTCGGTTGCTCCCGCTGATTGGGGTTTGTTGCCTGCCATTTGCAATCGCCCTAGCCGAACTCCGCAGCGGCTACGCCTGGAAGAATCTCGCTCCCGGTAACCGCGGGGTTCATCGAACCGCTTCTCGCGCCACGTTTTTCTGCTCGGTGACCTTCCACCTCATGCTCGCCGCGATTATCGCCGGTTTCGGTGTCTGGCTATCCTTCAATCCCTGACTCCGTGCCTAAAATGCAGCCGGCGGGACGTCGGCAGCACTTTCAGCACTTTCAGCACTTTCAGCGATTCAGCATAGGCACCGGCATGGGCTCGGGCATTGGCCGCACGCCGCCGCCGAGCTGGCCGGCACGCCGGACGAGGTCCACGAACTCTGCGCGGTAACCTTCCTTGTCCTCGCCCAGGCCCTGCTCGGCGAGGCGTGAGATCTTTTCCCACGTGAGTTCGCCGGCGTGCGGGGAATGCCGCAGCAGCATCCCGTAGCCCGCGACGGCCGCGGCGAACTTGAAGTCGTGGCCCGTCTGCTCGAACTCGCGGTCGCCGTCTTTCACGGGCGTCTCGACCAACCGGCTCGTCGTGCCGTCGGGCAGCTTGTAACGCAGCTTGAGATTGAGCAGCTCGTCGCCGTGCTCGGACTTGAGCCGCTTCTTCACCTCGTCGTCCACAGGCTTGCCCTGATACCGCAGCGGGTCCACGCCCGCTAGGTTCGGCACCGCCGGCTCCACCTCGTAAAGCACCGTGACCTGGTGGCCCGCCCCGACTTCGCCCGCGTCCTTGGTATCGTCGTTGAAGTCGCGGTCCTTCAGCGCGCGGTTTTCGTAGCCGAGCAGCCGGTAGGACTTCACGCGGGCCGGGTTGAACTCGACCTGCACCTTCACGTCCTTGGCCACGGTGACGAGCGTGCCCTCGAGCTGTTCCGCCAGCACTTTGCGGGCTTCGGTGAAGGAATCTACGTAGGCGTAGTTGCCGTTGCCCTTGTCGGCGAGCAGCTCGGTCGTGCGGTCCTGGTAGTTGCCCATGCCGTAGCCGAGCACGCTCAGGAACACGCCTGTCTTCGCGCGCTCGGTGATGAAGTCGAGCAGTTGGGCGCGGTCGGTGATGCCCACGTTGAAGTCGCCGTCGGTGCAGAGCAGCACGCGGTTGACGTGCTCGGCGTTGAAGTGGTTGGTCGCCATCGCGTAGGCCATCTGGATGCCGGCGCTGCCATGCGTGCCGCTGCCGGCGCTCAGGCCGTCAATGACCTTGAGCAGCTTCGCCTTGCCGGCGGCGTTGACGGCGGTGGGCTCGGCCGCGACCTGCGAACCGGCGGCGTAAGTCACCACGCCCACGCGGTCGCGCTCGGTGAGTTTGTCGAGCAGCAGGCGCAGCGAGCGTTTCACCAGCGGCAGCTTGTTCTCGGGCGCCATCGAACCGCTCACGTCCACGAGGAAGACGAGGTTCGCCGGCGGCCGTTCCCCGCGGTCGAGCGACTTCGTCTGCAGCCCGATGCGGACGAGCTTGTGACCTTCCTTCCACGGCGATTCGGCAACCTCGATGGAGGCGATGAACGGATGCTCACCCCTGGGCTGCGGATAATCGTAGTGGAAGTAGTTGATCAGCTCCTCCAGCCGCACGGCGTCGCGAGGCGGCAACGAACCCTCGCGCAGGAAGCGCCGCACATTGGCGTAGCTCGCTGTGTCCACATCGAGGCTGAAGGTCGAGAGCGGGGCACTGGCGACGGCCTTGAAATCATTGTCGGCAAACGCCTCGTAACCCTCGCCGCCGGTGACCGGGTGGATGGGCTGGTAGCGGTAATAACGGTCCTCGCGATCCTCAAGCGGAGCGATGGCCGGCGTCGCGCCCCCTGCGAATCCGGGTGCGGCCGCCGAGGCGAGGGATTCCGAGACGTTGGCCCGTCCGACATCAGTCCGCAGGCCATAGCGGCTGGCCAATTGCGGCGTCGCCGCGGGCGCGACCGGGGTGGGAGCTGAGTGGGCGTCCTCCACCGGCGGGCGGAGGCCGTAACGCCTGGCGAGGGCCGGTTCCATCGGCAGCGGAGCCGGTGCCACGGGGGCGTTTGCCGCGAGATCACCGACGCGTTGCCGAGCTGATGTCTGAACCTTGGTGGTCGGAGCCGGACGCGGAGCGGTGGTCACCGTCACGCTTTCGAGCCGGTCAGAAGCCGGGGCTGAAGCCGCCTCCTTCTTCACCGGAACCGATGCCGTTGCCGGCACGGGCGCAGAGGACGACATTGCCGGAGGACGCGCCGGAGTGGCAGGCACACCGGCGACTTCGAGGGAGTTCGCCTGGGATTCCGGCAGGCGCTGGTAACGCAGCTCGTTCGCGGTCTCCACAGCGGCACGTTGCCGCGGCCAGAGGGTGAACGTGAGCGCGAGCGCACAAGCGCCTGCCGCGGCCCAGATGAGCTGCTGGCGCCATTCGAGCAGCCGTTCCCACCAAATCGGAGCGCGGCTCTCTGAGCCGCAGGTGGGGTCGGCCACAGCTTCTGGGAAGTGCCCTTCCGGATCGGGAGAAGTGAGACTCGTTACCTCGTCTTCCACGAGGTCGGCCGCGGGCAGGCTGGCAGCCTGCCCTACGATGGCGGCACGCTGTTCGGGGGAAAGCGCGACGGCGGGTTCGATGGAGAACTCGAAATCGAGGGCACCGATCGTGCGCTGGATTTCGGCCAGTTCGGCGCGGAGTTCGGGCGAGGCGTCGAGCGCGGCCTCCACTTCGGCGCGTTCGGCGGCATTCAGTTCACCGAGGGCGTAGGCGGTGAGTTCGGGAGAATCGGCGGAAAGTTTCATGGCGAGTTTCGGGAGGTAGTTGGCGGTTTCAGGCGGGCAGACGTTCGAGCTGTTCCATCCGGCCGCGCAGCGTTTTGAGCGCGGTGTGGAGGATAAAGCCGACGTTGGTGACGCTCAGCGACGTGACGTGGGCAATCTCCTGGTAGCTGAGCTGGTGCTGGAACTTCAGACGGACGACCTCGCGCTGGTTGGGTGGAAGGCTGGCGAGCAGGTCATCCACCCGGCGGGCGCGGTCGCGGGTGTCGGCGGCCTCCGCCGGGGTGGGGTCCGGGGTGGCCCGGTGTTCGAGTTCGACTTCAGTGAGGGCGGTCATGCGGCGGTCCTTTCGGCGCACGTCGAGAATCCGGTTCCGGCAGACGGTGAAGAGCCATTGGGCGAGGTGGCCGTCCACCGCACCCGGCGGCTGTTCGCAGAGGCGCAAAAACGTGTCCTGCACCGCGTCACGCGCCGACTCCAGCTCGCCGGTGAGTCCGAGCGCGTAGCTCACGAGCGGCGCCTCGAACCGTTCGAGGGCCGCCCGGATGAACTCGCTGCGGTCACCGCCGGATTCCGGGGCGGGTGCGGTCAAACCTGGGGATTCCATGCCGTGCTGCCGGGATAACGCGACCGCGGCGGCTTTCTTAGGAAAAATTTTGGCCAAGGCGCGCCAGCCGGGTTCCTGGGTTCGCTTCAGTCTCCCAGTGGGTGTTCCCGGCGGCCCAAAGGAAACGAAACCCGGTTGCGGGAAAGCGCCGATGCGTAAACGGCCATCACCATTTCCACCGCCCACGCGCCATTGCGGCCGCTGCATTCGGGTTCCCGGTCGGCACGGATCGCTTCGAGCCAATCCGCGACCGGCGCGGCGTTGTGCTCCGGTGCCGCCTGGGCAATATCGGCGGCGAGCGGCTTCCAGTCATCCCGCCGGCCGGACTCCGACCAAGCGGTGCCGCTGCGGAGGAACACCCGGGGGGCAAGGTCGCAGATCAGCCGGGCGACGCCCTTGGAGCCGTGCAGCTCCATTCCCCAATGGCCCACCGTCTCCCGGAGCCGGGCGTCGCTGGTGAAAGAGCCGACCACGCCGTGGGCGAAGCCGAATTGGGCGTTCACCTGATCGCCCGCCACCCAGCCCACGTTGTCCTTCACCAGCCGGCGGTCGTCCTTCCCGATCATCCGACCCGCTTGAAGCACCTGGGCCGAACACCATTGGGGATCGCCGGCAAAGCACCGCATGAAATCGAACAGGTGGGTGCCCAGCACCATGAGATCTTCGCCACCGGCCCTCTGATCCTGCTTGCCGTAGGCGCGCAGTTCGCGGAGTTCGCCGATGACGCCATCGGCCAACGCCGCCCGCAGCTTTCGCACCGCCGGCATCATCCGCATCGTGTGCGCGACAGCCACCTTGAGGTTTCTGGATCGGGCTTCCCTGAGCACGGCATCCGCCTCGACCGCCGAGCGGGCGAAGGGCTTCTCGACGTAAAGGTGCGCTCCGGACTGGAGGCAGCCGAGCGCGATCTCCGCGTGCTGGTCGGCATGTCGCATCGCCAGCGACACGAGCTGTGGCCGCTCCTGCGCCAACAGTTCGCGCCAGTCGGCGTAGGTCCGCGTCACGCCGAGCGATTGGGAAATTCGCTGACGGACGGACGCATCCGGATCGGCCAGCGCGACCAACTCGACGCCCGCACGGCCGGCGAAAATCCGCTCGAGGCCATGACCGTAGTCACCGCGTCCCGTGTGCCCAATGACAGCGGCACGCAACGGCGACACCCCGACCGCCCGCAGGCCTGCCGCGCTCACGGCGCCGGCAGCGAGGAGGAGAAAATCGCGACGCGAGGTGTTCACGGGGAAATGCACACCGTAAGCGGCCCCGAAATTCGAGCCGAAATTTCCGATCGCGCCTCCGGTGTCAGCGGGATTCCTGCTCCACGGCGGATATTTCCTCCCAACTGGGCGCGCGCCACAGGTGAAGCTGACCTTCGGAACTTGAAGCCACCAGCCATTGCCCGTCAGGCGAGAACCGGACCCGGTTGAGAAGCTGGCTTTCCTCGACGGCGAGGGTCAGCAACTCCGCCTGACTGTTAAGATCAAACAGCTTGACCCCTTCCCGACCGAGACTGGTCACCGCCAAACGGTCGCCCGTCGGGGAAAAACCCGCCCCGTGGGTGCCCAGCAGAAAGCCGCCGAATTCACCCAGCCTCCGAGGCGGGTCGAGATCCCACACCGCCGCCCTTCCCTGTCCGCTCGCGGCGGCCAGGCGGTGACCGTCAGCACTGAAGACCAGTCCGCCGGTTTGGCGTTGGGCGGTCGGGAATCTCTCCGCCTCACCGGAACCGAGCCAGCGCAGGCTGACCTCACCTTCCCTGCCCACGGACGCAAACCGAGTCCGCATGTCTGGAAGCTCGATCGACGCCTGGGCTTCGAAACCGGTCGCAGGCTGATTCGCCGCCCATGACTCCAAGGGGACGCCCGAGCTCAGGTCCCAGCGCGTGTAAGTGCGCTCGCGCGGCTGGAACGACACCAGGTTTGTGGTCGCGGACAGCACTGCGACCGGGACCCGGAACTCGGCGGCAGTGCCGACGTCGGCCAGCTTCCTGCCGTCGGCCACGCGCCAGACCGCCAAGGAGCCTCGCGGAGTGCCCGCCCCCAGCAACCGCGCGTCGCCGGAAAATACGCCGCCGAACCGGATTGGCCCCGTTTCGAACAGCACAGCGGAATTCGTCGCCCCCGGGACTCCTTTCCGCACTCGTCCCTGAACATCCAGGCGCACCAGCGCGCCGTCGCCAGCGGCGAAAGCCCACGTGCGCACCCGTTCGATTCCTGTGACCGACTCCGGCTCGCTCTCCGGTCTGGCGGGATCCCACAGCAGCACCTCGCCGTTCTTCCCGCCGGAAACGAGGCGCTGTCCGTCGGCGGAAACGCCGACACTCCACACTTCGGAGCGATGCCCCCGAAATGTGCGCAGGAGTTCCCCGCGCCCCGCCGACCAAAGCCGCACCGTCTGGTCCGCACTCACCGAGACGAACTGCCGCCCGTCACCAACGGGCTTCACATCGGCCAGCCAGGCGGCATGGCCGGCCAGCGGCGGCAGCTCTTTCCCATCACGAACCGTCCAACGCCGGATCGCACCGCCTTCGCGCGGTCCGCCGGCTCCCAGCAGAAGCTCTCCGTCGGGCGACATGGCCAATTGCCAAAGGTCGCGGAGCACCGGCTCCTGCCGCCAAATCAGCTCTCCGGTGCGGGCATCGTGCACTTCCAGCCGTTCGTCCTCGCCCACGTAAGCCACTCGCTCCAGTCCCGCGTCCGCCGCCAGAAGGGGCCGGGCGGCACCGCCTCCCCGTCGGGAGGGCGACACCTCCGTGCGTCCTTCGTGACGTTGGGTGGCCAGGTTCCACCGCTCCAGTTCACCTTCGGGTGTCAGCGTGAGCAGCCGTTGCCCGTCGCCAGACATGACCATGCCGCCGAACCGGCCGGCCAGTTGCAGGCGGCCTGATACCTTCTGTTCGTTGGCGTCCCAGACAAGAACCTCGCCCGCCGCGCCCCGGCTGCGGGTCTCCGCGACATAGACCAGACTGGCCCCGACCGGGGAAAACAGCAGCGGCGAGAAACGGGCCGCCCGCGGCAGCTTCGCCGGCTGTCCGCGGCGATCCACCCGCCACACGTGAATCTCGTGCTCCGGATCGGCCGCCGCCACCCACTCGCGATCCGCCGAAATGGCCACGCCATGGACCTCGTTGGTCAACTGGCCGACGCGGGCCAGCGCCTCGCTGCGGCAACGCAACCAGAGATGACGCCATTCCCAGCCCCGCAGGTCAGCCTGCCCCAAACCCGGACGCTGGGAGTCCAGCAATTCAACCGCCCGTCCGAAGTTGTCGGCGGCGAGGGCCTGCTGGGCGAGATTGACTGCCGAGGCATAGGCTCGGCGGCGCGCCTGCAGCTCGAGCGACTCCGTCTGCTCGCGCAATCGCGCCTCGTGATCGCGCGCCTGGGCAAGCCGCTCTTTCTGAAGCTGATCCTGCCTTTGGGCATAGGCGGCCAGCCTCAGAGCCTCGTCCTTTTCCCGGGACTGCCAAAGGAAGAGCGCGAGCCCCAGAAATAGCGGCACCGTGAACGCTGCGGCCGACGCAAACACCAGCGGACGGCGGCGCACCAGTTTGCGCAGGCGGTAAATCCGTTCCGGTGGCCGGGCCTCGACCGGCTCGTGATCCAGCATGCGGCGCACGTCAGCAGCCAACGCTGCGACCGAGCTGTAACGGCGTGCCGGCTCCTTTTCCAAGGCTTTGAGCACCACCCAGTCGGCCTCGTCCCCCAGCTCTCGCACCAGCCTCCCCGCAGTCGTATCTCGCCGTTCTGCCACGCTCTCCCGGGCGGAATCCGGCAGTGACTTCACGTAAGCCGACGGTGGGCGCGCATCTTCCTCGCAAATGGTCCTCCGCATGGACTCCAACCCATGGGCGGTGAGTTCCCCGTGACCAAACGGCGGCGAACCGGCGAGCAACTCATAAAGGAGTGCCCCGAGACCGTAGACATCGGTCCGGCGGTCCACCGAACCGGTCTTCAGGTCCGCCTGCTCCGGGCTCATGTAGGCCGGCGTGCCCAGGAAAAATCCCGGCGCGGTGAACGTGCTCTGATTCGTGAGTTTGACCTCCAGCGCCTTGGCGACGCCGAAGTCAATCACCCTGGGCCACGCCTCGCCGTCCTGCCACTCGACCAGAATGTTCGACGGCTTGAGGTCGCGATGGATCACCCCGCGTTCGTGGGCGTGCTCAACGGCCGCCGCGACGCGGAGAAACAGCCGTAACCGGGCGACAATGCCCAGCCGTTCGTCATCGCAGAAACGCGCGATGGGCACACCCGACACCAGTTCCATCACGAAAAAGGGCTGGCCCGTCGGCGTCGTTCCGGCATCCAGCACGCGGGCGATGTGCGGATGCTCCATCCTTGCCAGGGCGCGGCGTTCGATCTCAAAGCGGGCAATCACCGCCCGCGAATCCATGCCCGGCTTGATGAGCTTCAACGCGACGCGCCGGCGCACTGGCCGTTCCTGTTCCGCAGCGAAGACCAGACCGCAGCCGCCGGAGCCGATCTCCCGCTCCAGCCGATATGGGCCCAGCATCGAGCCGGGCGCCAGGACTGTTGCTGAAAAGGACACCGGGCGTTCCACCTTCACGGCTGGCCGTTCGAGAAACCCGTCGGCGCGGTGATGCGGCAACAGTGCTTCGACCGCAGCACGCAGCTCGGGATCCCGGTCACCCAACTCCGCGAGCAGCCGGTCACGCTCGGTGTCCGTCGCCGCCTCTATGCAGCTGAGAAATCCCTCGCGCAACCGCGACGGGGATCGCGGTTCTGGAATCCCTGAACTCATCAGAAAGCGTCAGCGCAAGGTGGCGTCCATCCGCCGGCGCAGCCACGCCCGCGCAAAGGTCCACAGCCGCTCCGTCGCCCGCAGGGAAAGGCCCAGCGCATCGGCCGCCTCCTCCATCGTCATGCCCACGAAGTAGCGGAGCTTGGCCAGTTCCGCGGCCTGAGCATCTTCGGTTGCCAGCGCGTTCAGGGCTTCGTCGACCGCAAGCATCTCGTCTGCGGGAGCGATCACCGGCAGTTCCAGCTCGTTAAGCTCGGCGTGCTCGGCACCACCGCCGCGTTTGAGCGCATTCCGGCGCCGGGCCGATTCCACCAGAATCCGGCGCATTGCCTCCGCCGCCGCTGCAAAGAACTGCCCGCGGTCCTGGAACGCGGCTCCCCCGGTGCCCACCAGCCGCAGCCACGCCTCGTGCACCAGGGCGGTCGGCTGGAGCGTGTGCCCGGGCGCCTCGAGCGCCATGCGATAGCCCGCCATCCGCCGCAGTTCATCATAAACCAGCGGCAACAATTCTTCGGCCGAATGGGCATCAAAGGGTTTCGGTTCCGGCATGCGATTCCGACAGGGGACCTCCGGGGTCAGCAGGAGCGCTTCATGATCTTCAGGAAAGGTCGGGTCGAACTGACTCGCAGGAGGGTGAGCGTCAAATGGGCGGGACGGTTACAAGTTTCGTGACGACTGGGGGTCTCCCCTGAGCGGGTCGTGACCACCGATGACCGTATCCCACGGCAAACACTGCGGACCGATGAGAAGAAAAAGTGGGAAAAGTTTGGCGGGTCTGGCGGTCAAATCTCGCAAATGCGACCAGATGCCCCGTCCATTCAGGTTGGCTGACTCAACGCTCTTGGCGTGCCCAGATTCCATTGGGCCAGTCGCAGCGGGGGGAGACTCCCAGCCGACGTCTTCCTGCAGGCTGCGGGAACCGTTCACGGATGGCGCAGGGCATTTTCACACATCATCAGCAGTCCATGTCACAGCTCCTATGCCATCCATGACTCCAAATCCGTTCCTCCCGGCAGATCCAACGGCCGGGCGGACAAGGTCCCCTCGCCGCCCACACGCGGCAGCGGGCCTCGCCTGCGCCCTCGCGCTGGGCTCGATCGTTCCGTCCCACGCCGGCGAGGTCACCTATGACTTCACCTCGGACCCGTTCACGGGCGGAGTCCTCACCATCAGCGGCAACAACGACGCCCCTTGGGTGGCCACCGGCGGTAACCCCGGCGGCTTCCTGGCGATGACCTACTCGCAGAACAGCCAGGTCGCCGGCATCGTGTTCCCCAACATTGATCCGGGCAAAGTCGTCACCGGGTTCGAGTTCACAGCTGACCTCCGTGTCGGCAATGCTCAGGGCAACGCCGGCCGTCCGGCCGACGGTTTCAGCGTCAGCTTCGCCCGTGACGGGGACCCTGTCCTGACGGACGCCAGCAGCGGCTTTGCCGGCGGCATTCCTGAAGGTGGTTCCACCACTGGCATCGCGGTGCTCTTCGATACCTGGTCCGGCAACACCCTGCCCGACGGGGCCGACATCGAGGGCATCATCGTGCGCGTGGACAACGTGACGGTGAACCGCACCGGCCTACCGACCCGCAACGGTGCCTGCGATGACAACACCTCGCTGCAAACCGGACCCTACGATGCCGCCTATTGGGACGGCGGTGGGGATCCCCGCGCTGAAGGCGCCTGGGCCGGCCTGTGCTGGCAGCCGTTCGCCATCACGGTGACCAGCGATGCCAAGCTCACCGTGTCCTGGAAGGGCCGCAAGATCCTGGACGCGTTCCAGACCAGCTACTTCCCGTCGGCCGGCCAGCTCGTGTTCGCGGGCCGCACCGGTGGTGCCAACGAAAACACCCACTTCGACAACATCAAGCTGAAGACCACGGCGGAAACCGTGACGGGTGTGCCGGGTGCTCCCGGTGGCTTGGCCGCCTCCACGGTCGGTTCCCGGCGCGTGCAGCTGACCTGGACTGCCGCCACGATCCCGGGCAACCCCAACGCCCAGATCGCGTATGAAGTTGAGCGCAATGGCACTGTCATCGCCCCGCTCGTGACCGCGTTGACGTTCGACGACCGCGGCGTGCTGCCCGGCCAGTCCGTGACCTACAAGGTTCGCGGCAAGAACATCGCCGGTGTGGTCGGTGCCGATGCAACCCTCACGGTCACCACCGTGCAGGATCAGCCGGGCGTCGGCTTCCTGAAGGCCGAACAGTGGAACGGCATCCCGAGCAACTCCCAGATCGCGGACGCCATCCAGGATCCGATCTTTGCAGGCCCGCCCAGCCGGACCCGTTTCGTGAACGGCTTCAGCTTCGGCGAGACCACGAACTTCGGCGACACCTGGGGTGACAACCACCTCGTTCGCATCTCCGGCATCTTCACGCCGTCCGAGAGCGGCAACTATCGCTTCTTCGTCCGCTCCGATGACGCCTCCGCGCTGTTCATCAAGCAGGGCACCGCGATGCCTGACCCGTTCAGCGACGTCGCCGTGGCCAATGAAACCGGCTGCTGCGCTGGCTTCAACGACGTGGCAGCCGACGGCACCACGCCGGAAGAAACCTCCGAACCCATCGCGCTGACCGCCGGCACCAAGTATGCCCTGGCGTTCTACGTGAAGGAAGGCGGCGGCGGCGACTGGGGCCAGGTGGCGATCCGCAAGGAAGGCGACACCACCCCGGCGGCCAACCTCACCCCGCTCCGTGGCGGCGTGCTGGAAAGCGCAGTTGACGTGGTGGGCGCTGCGGCCTCCATCTCGCTGACCACTGTGCCGGGCGATCAGACCGTGACCGCCAACGGCTCGGTGACCTTCACCGCGGCCGCCACCGGCAGCTCGGCCTATGGTCCTGACTATGGCAATGCCATCGTCTATCAGTGGTATAAGAACGGTAAGCCCATCCTGGGCGCCAACGGTGCCACCTACACCATCCCGGTCATCCCCATCGGGGACAACGGCGCGAAGTTCGCCGTCGGTGCCGGCGTGGCTGGCGCGGCGACCCTCAGCCCTGAGTTCACCCTGACCGTCAATGTGGACAACGTTGCTCCGGTCGTGACCCGCGTCGGTGGTTCCGCCACGTTCGACAGCATCACGGTCTTCTTCAGCGAGCCGGTGGCGGACGCCTCCGCCCTCAGCGCGGCCAACTACACCGTGACCGGCCTCACCCTGAGCAACCCGGTCCGCGTCAATGACCGCACCATCCGGTTGACCACCACCACGCAGGCCGAAAACACGACCTACAACGTCACGGTCAACGGCGTGCTCGACTTGGGCAACAATCCGTCCGCCTACACCGGCACGTTCAAGAGCTATCAGTTCAAGTCAGGTCTGGCCTCGTTCAACCGCTGGCTCGACAAGACCGGCGGCTTCAACACGTTCGTGGATGACGGCATCAAGGACACCGCCCCGAACATCGCCACGGTGGTGACCGAATACTACACTGGTTCCGGATTGCACGAGAACTACTTCGGTCAGCTGACCGGCTGGTTCATTCCCGAGACCACCGGCAACTACGTGTTCTTCCTTGCCTCGGACGACCACGGCGAACTCTACCTGTCCACGGATGCCAATCCGGCCAACAAGAAGAAGATCGCGGAAGAGCCGAGCTGGTCCGATCCTCGCCTGTGGGTCGGCGACGGCTCCGGCGCCAACACCGGCACCCGCGGTGACGCGGGCGCCCGTGCGAACCGCTCGGACGAGTATGGTGCGACCGAGTGGGCCAGCGGCCCGACCATCACGCTGACTGCCGGCAACCGCTATTACCTCGAAGTCCTCTACAAGGAGGGCGGCGGCGGTGACCACGGCGCGGCGACCTTCAAGCTCGCTTCCGACGCGGATCCGGCCAACGGCACGACCGCTCTGACCGGTGCCCGCATCGGCACCTATGTGGACCCGGGCACCCTGCCTCCGGTCATCACCAAGCGTCCTGTGGGCGCGAAGGTCGCTCCGGGTGCCGCCGTGACCCTCTCGGTTGAGGTCGACTCTTCGATTCCGGTCACCTACCAGTGGTATCGGAGCAAGCAGGCGGTCGCCGGTGCAACCAGCGCCTCCTACGTCATCCCCAGCGCTGGCGTCGGCGACGTCGGTGACTACTATGTGGAAGTGACCAGCGCCAATGGCACCGCCACCAGCTTCCCGGACAACGACGTGCGCGTCGAACTGACCGGTGTGGCCTTGGTGGTTGAAGCCGAAGACTTCAACTTCGGTGGCGGCCAGACGATCGCTGCGGCCAATGTCATGCCGCTGGCTTCCGACCTGTTCAAGGGCAAGGATGGTCTCGCGGGCATTGACCTGTTCCTCGCGCCTGAATCCACCGCTGACGGTGGCGCGAACGGCAACAGCCTGCGTCAGGGCTGGAACGACAACGGCACGGTCAACAACGCTCCCGAGGGCGTGAACGCCGACGTCATCTCGGACGGCAACGCCGAGCGTCCTGACTTCACCCTGACCCAGAACTACAAGATCGGTTGGGGCGACAACGGCGAGTGGTATAACTACACCCGTAACTTCGAGCCCGGCACCTACAGCGCTGTCCTCGGTTACTCGTGGGATGGCCGCAGCGCGGTTGCCAACCCGTTCACGCTGGACCTCGTGACCAGCGACCCGACCAAGGGTGACCAGATCCTGCAGCGCCTCGGCGCGGCCACGGTCTCGCAGACCGGCGGCTGGAGCAGCAATGACAACGTGGCGTTCCGGGATGCAACCGGCGCCGCCGCGACGTTCACCCTCGGAGCGAACAGCACCGTCCGCCTCACCATCCCCGGTGGCGACATCGACTACCTGCTGTTCTACAAGGTTGGCACCGGTCCCACCGTCGTGGCGGTTCCGAGCCCCGTGCCCGGCCTGGGCGGCGACGGCGTCAGCAACGTCAACGTGAACACCGAGACCAAGACGATCACGGC
>Ga0169931_10000677_pt1 | contig 56455 bp, 29 predicted proteins | sample Kivu_15m_20L_FD_129675 | JGI IMG/M metagenome (GOLD analysis project Ga0169931, IMG submission 129675) | Freshwater microbial communities from Lake Kivu, Western Province, Rwanda to study Microbial Dark Matter (Phase II) - Kivu_15m_20L... | ecosystem: Environmental > Aquatic > Freshwater > Lake...
CATACTCGGCGGCCACCACGGCCCAGCTCTCGTCCAGCCCCAACAACCGCTCAAAGGCCTTTTCAGGTATCATTGCCGCCGACCATGCTATCCCAGCCAGCCACTGGAATCAGCGAGGAACCAACAAACTACCATCCGACTCTTGGAAAAATAATTGAGTATTATGGAATCTTTGAGCAGCCAGTGAAATGGCACGGAATGCGAGTGAGAGGGGTGCAGATTGTTATCGCCAACGATAGGGCGGAACACATGTTTCCAATTCTGGGTGATTGATAGTGGCGGTGCGCCCATAATCGAGGGCACAATTCGTGGAACCAGTGTGAAGAATGCGGATAACTGAGAAATCCGGCGAGACTGCGGATCATGATGCGTGTCATCATGACACGAATCCAGGCCTCGGCGCTGGCCTCGGAATGTTCAAGGTTGGGAACGATGGGAAGGTGGCCCTGAGTTGGCTTAAAGGCGCGCTCGACAAGGGGCGTCGTGGTCGGATGGAGTTCCGGAGAATCCGAGTGGCTTAGTTGCCCGGCAACACGTTCAGCTTCCGGGGCAAGCCGGCCACACGCGCCCCGGGGCTTCAACCGGAGTTGGTCTGAGGTTCCGGCATGTTTTCGCTGCCCTCTTCCTTCGGCAGCCAGAACTAGGCTTCTTTCCCAAGTCCCGAATGGATCGGGTGCTGGCTGCGGATTCCATCTCTCCTTGGGGGGCGAGTTGCGGGCGGGTCAGCTTCACTTTTTCCGGCTAGAGACGGACAGCGGAGGGACTCTCGCCCTCACCTTTTCCCCTGGGAGATGGAACCACCTGCTGACGTGGCCGGATCTCCTCCGGAAACAGGGCTGATGTTTTGGCCGGTCGGATTGCGGCTTGGGTTCCGGCCCGCCTTTGGTTTACGCTTTTCCCATGGCCAAGATTCTCCTCGTTGATGACGAGCTGACGATGGTGCAGATGGTTGCCGAAGTGCTCCGCAACGACGGCCACGAGGTGTTCCCGTTCACCACTCCCAACGGTGTGGCCGACGCGCTGATCGCCCATCAGCCGGAGCTGGTGATCACCGACCTTTACCTCGACAAGACCAAGCCGCACGGAATGGAGATCATCCAGAAGGCTCGGGCCCTGAATCCGCCGGCCACCGTGATCATGATCACTGGCTTCGCTTCAGTGGAGAATTCGGTCGAGGCGATGCGTCTGGGCGCCTTCGATTACCTCCAGAAGCCTTTCAAGCTGGATGACCTGAAATTCCGCGTGCAACGGGCGTTGAGCCACACCGAAGTGGTCAGCGAAAACCAGGCGCTGCGGAAGGAGCTCAAGCGCCAATACCAGTTCAGCCAGCTGGTGGGTGCCAGCGAACGGATGAACGCGGTGTTCAAGCTGGTCGAACGCGTGGCCGACACGGACGCGACGGTCCTGATTCTGGGCGAAAGCGGCACCGGCAAGGAGCTCATCGCCCGCGCGCTGCATTACAATTCCGGTCGCGCTCAGGGACCGTTCATTCCCATCAACTGCTCGGCGTTGCCCGAAAACCTGCTCGAATCGGAGCTGTTCGGCCATCGCAAGGGGGCGTTCACCGGCGCGGTCGCGGACAAGAACGGCCTCTTCCACGACGCCGACGGCGGCACGCTGTTCCTCGACGAAATCGGCACGATGCCGGCCCAGTTGCAGAGCCGCTTGCTTCGGGTGCTGCAGGAGAAGGAAGTCCGGCGGGTGGGTGACAACACCCCGACCTACGTGAATGTCCGGGTGCTGGCAGCCACCAACGAGCGGTTGGAGGAGTTGGTCAGGGAGGGGAAGTTCCGCGAAGACCTTTATTACCGGCTCAACGTCGTGCCGGTCCACCTGCCGTCGCTGCGCGAACGGAAGGACGACATTCCCATGCTGGTGGCTCACTTCCTCCGGGATCGGATCCATTCCAGATCGGGGCAGCCGCTGCGGATCAGCCAGCGAGCGCTGGCGGCCATGGGAGCCCACAACTGGCCGGGCAACGTGCGCGAGCTGCAGAATGCCGTGGAGCGGGCCGTGGTTTTGGCGGACTTGCCGCTGATCCGGGCGCGCGATCTCCCGCCGGTCGTGGAGAAACTCGCGGCCGGCGATGAGCAGGGCGAAGAGAAGCAGGCCGCGGAACTGGCCACGCCGCGAGGGGCCGAGGTCAATCCGGGTCCGGCAACTGCCATTGCCCCGACGGCGGGCGCGGCCTCGTTGCCGCCGGTTTCCCTCGCGTCCGGCGGAGCCCCCTTGGCGCAGGGAGTCGTGGCCCTGAAAAAGTTCCTGCGTGACCAGGAAGCGGCCTACTTGCGGCATGTGCTCAGCCTTACTCGGGACGACAAGGAGGCCGCGGCCCGGTTGCTCGATGTCAGCCTGGCAACCCTTTATCGAAAGCTGGCCGAAGACGCCGATTGAGCGCCCTTGCCAGTCGCTCAGCAGGGCACCAGCTTCCGTCGACGATTCGCAGCATGAGTTCCAATTCCCGCGTCCTTCCCGCCGATGGTGATGTCCGCTCCTCCCGCCGGCACTTCGCCTCCGACAACTATGCCGGCATCGCGCCCGAAGCGTGGGCCGCGTTGGAAGAGGCCAACCGGGGCCATGCGTCGGCCTACGGCAACGACGCCTGGACCCAACGGGCTGCGGACATGATCCGGGAGGTGTTTGAGACGCCCTGCGAAGTGTTCTTCGTGTTCAATGGCACGTCGGCCAACTCGCTCTCGCTCGCCCACTGCTGCCAGAGCTACCACAGCGTGCTCTGCCACGACGTGGCGCACATCGAGAAGGACGAATGCGGTGCGCCTGAGTTTTTCGGCAACGGGTCGAAGCTGCTGCTGCTCCAGGGAGAACATGGCAAGCTGACTCCCGCGGGAATCGAGGAGGCCGTGTTTCGCAGGACAGACATCCATTATCCCAAGCCGAAAGTGGTGACGGTGACGCAGGCCACCGAGGTGGGAACCCTTTACACCCCGGCAGAACTGCGGGCGATCGGGGCGATGGCCAAGAAGCAGGGCCTCCGTTTCCACATGGATGGGGCTCGGTTTGCCAACGCCGTGGCGGCGTTGGGTTGCGCCCCGCGGGAGATCACGTGGCAGGCGGGCGTGGATGTCCTTTGCTTCGGCGGAACGAAGAACGGCCTTCACGTTGGCGAGGCGGTGGTGTTCTTCAACCGGGATCTTGCCCGCGAATTCGATTACCGCGCCAAACAGGGCGGGCAGTTGTGCTCCAAGATGCGGTTCATCTCGGCGCCCTGGCTGGGAATGCTCAAGGACGGCGTCTGGCTCCGATATGCCGCCCAGGCGAATGCCATGGCCAGGCTGATGCACGAGCTGCTTTCCGCAATCCCGGGCGTGAAGCTGCTATTCCCGCAGCAGGTGAACTCCGTCTTCGTGGATCTGCCCAAGCCGACCATCCGGGCGCTCTATGACCGCGGTTGGCTGTTCTACAATTTCATCGGGGAAGGCGGCTGCCGGTTGATGTGCGCGTGGGACACGACCGAGGCAGATGTCCGGGCATTCGCCGCGGATTTGGCCGCCGCGATGCCGAACCGGGGCTAGCCCAAAGGGTCCCTCTGCGAAAAAACTGGGCCAAGCGCTAACGCGCACTGTGGTGGTTCGAGCCGTCGAGGCCGGAGCGGTGATTACCCGCAAGGACCGCCGAGTTCAGAGCGAAGCACGCCGCTTCCGGCGTGGCCTTGGGCATGGTCGGCGAATCTGGGCGATCTTCCCGCGTGGTGCTTAATGGGCCCGTGCCGCCGTTGCCGATTGCACCGGTCGGCCGACAGCGCAACTCTCTGCGCGTGGCGGGCAGGAAACTACGATTGGCAGTCGGCATCGCGGTGATCGCAGGTGCGGTGGCGATTCTGTGGACACGTCGGCCGAAGACGATCCCTGCGCCTCCTCCCGTTGTGGTCCTTCCGGGTGTCTCGCAGGCGGAACAGGCCCGGCTCCGGCGTCTGGAGGCGTTGATTCCGCGGACGCCGTTCACTGCGACCAACGAGTTTTTGCAATACGACTTATCCAGCGGCGAACTGGTCTGGGGCAGCCTCACGCTGTGGCCGGCCTTCTGGGGCTACGCAGAGCGGGTCGAATTGCCCGAAGTTTCGCCGCGCGACCTGGCGTGGCAGCGTCTCGCCGACGAATTGGAAGGGCTGCTTCCGCCGCTGGCGGTGGTGCGCTGGACCAGCGACTGGAGCGAATTCCTGAACCAATGGCTGGATCCGCGCCTGACCTCGCCGCGGGGAATGGGATTCTTCAATCCGAACGCGACCTATGAGGGGCTCAAGGTCGTGCCCGTCTCACGGGAAGCCGACTTCGGTTTCGGGCTGAAATACAAGTGGTCGTTCTGAACTCCGGCCGCCCGGTCATTCGATCACGAACCAGTTCATTTCCTGCGCGGCAACCGTGACCGGCAGGTCCACCGCGTGCTCCCTAGCCAGGCAAAGTCGGTGCGCAGAGTCACGCCGCCTTCCGTGGCGGTCGCGCACGATGCCGGGACACGCCCGCGTGGACCGGTGCGCGGTCGCCGCCTAAGCTAGGCCCCAGATGTCACGACATTCGCGGAATGACCGGGCGGGGATTGAGCTGCCAAAGGCGAAGCTGGACCGGGAATCCGTGGGCGAAGCCCTCGCGCTGTTCCGGTGCCTGCAGCCCTATCGCGCGCGGTTCACGGCGGCATTGCTGACCCTGTTCTGCGCGAGCCTGCTGAGCCTCGCGTTCCCCTACCTGGCCGGGCACATCGTGGACGCCGCCGTGTCGCCTCAGGCTGACGGGCTGATGGCAGACGTGAACCGCACCGCCCTGTTGCTGCTGGGCGTGCTGGCCCTGCAGGCCGGCTGCCAGTTCTTTCACTCGCTGTCCTTCGCCACCGTCGGACAGCGCAGTTTGGTGGACCTGCGTCGCGAGACCTACGGCCGCCTGATTTCGCTGCCGATGAGCTTTTTTGCCCAACGGCGCGTCGGCGAGCTGGCCAGCCGGCTTTCCGCGGATCTGGTGCAGATCGAGGACACCCTGATCGGCATCCTGCCGCAGTTCCTCCGGCAATCGACGCTGCTCATCGGCGGCGTGGCGCTCATCGCCACGACCTCGCTCAAGCTGACCGGCCTGATGCTCGTCAGCCTGCCCGTGCTGTCCGCGGTGGCGGTGATGTTCGGGCGCAGGACGCGAAAACTGTCGCGGGAAGCGCAGGACCGGCTGGCGGACACCGCGACCATCGTCGAGGAAACGCTCCAGGGCATCATGAACGTGAAGGCGTTCACCAACGAACGCTACGAACTGGGACGCTACGAGGCGGGACTGAACCTGTTTCTGGCGACCACGCTCCGGAGCGCCCGGCTGCGGGCCGGTTTCATTGCGTTCATCGTGTTCTCCCTGTTCGGCTCGGTCGTGCTCGTCCTGTGGGCCGGCGCCCGGCTGCTGCAAACCGGCGAGATCACCTTCGGCGACCTCACGCGGTTCATCCTGTGCAACACGTTCGTCGCGGGCGCCATGGGCCAGTTCGCGGAACTCTACAGCCAGATCCAGAAAACCGTGGGCGCCACCCAGCGCGTGCGGGAGCTGCTGCGCGAGACCGGTGAAATCAAGCTCAACGGGCCGCCTGCATCCACGGTTTCCTCCGTTCGGTTGCGCGGCGAAGTGGTGTTTGAAGGAGTGCGTTTCAGCTATCCGAGCCGTCCCGAGGTGGAGGTGCTGAAAGACGTGAGCCTGCACGCCCGGCCGGGCCAGAAGATTGCCCTGGTCGGCCCGAGCGGCGCAGGAAAATCCACGCTTATCTCGATGCTCCTAAGGCTCTACGAGCCGAGTCACGGTTGCGTGCGGGTCGACGGGCGTAACGCGGCAGAGTATCCGCTTTCGGAACTGCGCAGCCAGATGGCGTTGGTGCCACAAGAAGTCCTGCTGTTTGGCGGTTCCGTGGCGGAGAACATCGCGTATGGACGCCCCGGCGCGTCCCGCGCCGACATCGAGGCGGCGGCCCGGCGGGCGAACGCGCATGAGTTCATCGCGAGGTTCCCCGAAGGATATGAAACGATCGTCGGAGACCGCGGCATCCGCCTGTCGGGAGGTCAGCGCCAACGCGTGGCCATCGCCCGGGCGCTGCTGCGCGACCCCGCCATCCTGATCCTCGACGAGGCGACCAGTTCGCTGGATTCGGAAAGCGAGCGGCTGATCCAGGAAGCGCTGGAGACCCTCATGGAGGGCCGCACCACTTTCATCATCGCCCATCGCCTGGCCACCGTCCGGCACGCGGACCGCATCCTCGTCCTGGCCGACGGCCGCGTGACCGAGGCTGGAACCCATGACGAGCTGTCGGCCCTCGAGGGCGGCCTGTATCGGCGATTGGCACAGCTTCAGTTTCGCGAATCCTCCATGTCGGAATTGATGCCGGCTTCCTAGCGGCTGGCGGCTCGCCCCGACGTTAGCCCCTTCGGGCTCGACCGCCGGGAATAGTTCGGCACGCTGCGCGCCTGAACCATGATTGGGCTTCTCCCATGACGCTTGGTCGGGCAACGGCGCTGGCGCTGGCGGTCTGGTGGAGCAGTCGCCCACTGGTCTGGGCCGATTCCATTGCCCGTTTTTGGAACGAGGAGATCCTCAACGCCATCCGGATCGACCTGCCGCATCCGCCGGTCCACGCCCGGAACCTGTTCCATCTGTCGGCGGTCATGTATGACGCGTGGGCGGCCTACGATCCGAAGGCGGCCGGTTTTCTCTACGGCGAAAAGCATACGGCCACCGATGTGGCAGTGGCCCGCCGGGAGGCCATCAGCTACGCCGCTTACCGGCTTCTACGGCAGCGTTATGCCCTTTCCCGCAGCGCGGCGACCACATTGGCGGTGCTGGATGCGCGGTTTGCCGCCCTCGGTTTCAACCGGAACAACCTCGACGCCACGCCGGTCACGCCGGCCGGGGTGGGGAACGCCGTCTTTGCCGCGCTGACCGCCTTTGTGACCGAGGACGGTGCCCGGCAGAACTTCGCCTATGCGGACCTGCAGCCGTCGAGCGGTGGTTACAGGACTGTCAACGCTCTGCCCCTCGCCATCGCCATTCCGGGAACCCTGGCGATGAACGTCAACCGCTGGCAGCCGCTGGCCATCACCGATGCGACGTCGCAGAACGGCATTCCCGTCGATTCCATCCAGACGTTCCTCGGCTCCCAGTGGCTCAATGTCCGCCCCTTCGCCCTGACTCGCGACACGGGTGGGCGGCCGTGGATCGATCCCGGCCCGCCGCCGAAGCTGGGTGGTCCGACGGCCGGCGAGTTCCGGGAGAACGTCGTGGCGGTGTTGCGTTACGCGTTGGAACTCACGCCGGATGACGGGGTGACTCGGGACTTCTCACCGGGTGCTTTCGGCAACAATTCGCTCGGGGCCAACGATGGCTCGGGGCGTCCCCTGAATCCGTTCACCGGTCAGCCGTATGCACCGAACCTGGTGAAGCGTGGCGACTTTGCCCGGGTGCTCGCGGAATTCTGGGCCGACGGTCCCAGTTCCGAAACGCCGCCGGGTCATTGGAACACCCTCGCGAACTACGTGAGTGATTCTGCCCATGCCGGCAAGCGTATCGGCGGCACGGGACCGGTGGTGGATGACCTGGAATGGGACGTGAAGCTCTACTTTGCGTTGAACTCGGCCGAGCACGATGCCGCGTGTGCGGCCTGGTCGCTGAAGCGGCATTATGATGGCTGGCGTCCCATCAGCGCCATCCGCTTCATGGGGCAATCCGGCCAATGTTCCGACCCGTCGCTGCCGCTCCATCACACGAACGGGCTGCCGCTCGTTCCCGGACTGATTGAGCTGTCCACGGTCGAGACCGTGGCCGCCGGCGGCCGCCATGTGGGCTACCCGCCGCACACCCTGCTCGTGCGGTCATGGCCGGGACAGCCCCGTTCTCCGGCGGCGCAGTATTCCGGCGTGCGCTGGATCCGGCCGGAAAACTGGCTGCCGTTCCAGAAGCGGACTTTCGTCACGCCGGCGTTCCCGGGCTACGTCTCCGGTCACAGCACCTTTAGCCGGGCGGCGGCGGAAATCCTGACCGCGTTCACCGGTTCGCTGTTCTTCCCGGGCGGCCTGGGCACCTTCACGGCCCCGAAGAATTCCTATCTCACTTTCGAAATGGGCCCGTCCGAGAAGGTTCAGCTCCAATGGGCAACGTATTTCGACGCCGCAGACCAGTCCGGTATGTCGCGCATCTGGGGAGGCATCCATCCGCCAGTGGATGATTTTACCGGGCGGCTGGTGGGGGCCGAGGTGGGGCGTCGGGCCTGGGAGCTGGCGCGGCGGTATTTTGACGGCTCGGTGCGAACGACGGCCGCGCCGATGACCATCGAGCGGTTGGCGGATGGCGGCGTGGTGACCAGGTGCGAAACGGTCCGTGGGCTGCATTACCGCCTGCAATCCGCCGCCAGTCCGGAAGAACCGTTTGTGGACGAGGCCGGTGGTGTTTTCCAGGCCACGGAATCACCCACCCGGCAACGTCATGACACGGCGGCCGGGGCGCGCTTTTATCGGCTGGTCGCGGAGTAGTGAGGCGAGCATTCCCGGAAGACGTGAGAGTTGGGCGAGGTTTCGGTGAGCATTCGGCGGATCGGTCTCTCGACGACAGCCGTCTTTTCGAGTTTGCCAAACTCGGCATTTGACCCCGGAGCGGGATTCCAGGAAATCCTTGGCCAGAGGATTTCTCATGAAATTGCGCGCTCTATTTGCGTTCTCGGCCACCCTAATCGCGGGGCCGGCGGTGGCAGCCACACTGTTGAACTACGACTTCAACACCGGTGCCGGTGCGATCGCGTTGAACTCCGGTTCCCTGGGTGCCTCGGCGGACGGCTCGATCGGCGGTTCAATTGTGTATTCCGTGGACACGCCGTTCGGCGGTGGCTACGCCCTCAGCCTTGACGGCAGCTCATCCTTCATCCAGGTCCCCGATGCTTGGGACTACGCAGGCCAGTTGACGGTGGAAGCGTGGATCAAACCCGCCACGACCAGCGGTCAACAGATCCTCTGGGACGACTACGGCAATCCGGGAGTCGTCTTCGCGGTGAACGGCTCTGCGGTGCAGTATTCGCTGTCAACAACCGCGGTGCCCGGGCTCGGTGAGACATTGCTTGCGGGCACTGTTTCGTCCGGCGTCTGGCAACATGTGGCGGGCGTTTACAACGGTTCAACGATGGCGATTTATCGCAATGGTGTGCTGGTGGGCACCCAGTCGCTCACCGGAGCGGTGCTCGACAATGGGGGATTTTCCGGAGCGGTTGGCCGCGACAATCTTTCGGCCGCGCTCTTCTTCGGCGGCCTGATCGATGATTTCCGGATTCACGACACCGCGCTGGCACCGGAGCAGCTCGGCTACTATGCGGATGTGCCCGAAGCGGGGACAGCCGCGGCGGTGGTTATCTTGGGCGGCGGTCTGACACTACTGGCAGCTCGCAGGATTCGTTCGCGCTTGCCCAGGAGGTGACCGGATTATCGTGGCTTCCGACAGCGACCGACGGGGCAGGGAAACCGGGTCGCGTGGCGGTTGAGTCAGTGGTGAACCTGCCGCCGCCGTCGCATTAATGCCCCAAGCCTTGTCGGCGGCCGTTGGCGGGGCACACTCCCGGCGCTGCATGAACCGCTTCGCCATATTTTCCGCGTCGCTCGTGGCCTTTTTCGCCACCGCCCAGGAGGCCGATCCGGAATTCCTTCTCGCCAAGACCAACGCCCCGCAGGTCCAACGCGGGGCCGCGCTCAAACCGAAACCCAAGAAGAAGGACGAGCCGAAGAAAGAGGAGGCAAAAAAGGACGACGACAAACCGTTTGCCGATCTCGTGAAGGGCTATGTGGCCGTCACCAACGGCCTGTTCACGTTTCATCGGCAGACCAACGACCCGACCAAGCTGCTGCTGGAGCTGAACACGAACCAGTTCGACACGCTGTTCCTGTTCGCCGCCACGCAGGAAAAGGCGCCCGGCGAGCGCGGCCTCTATGCGTCGCAAATGGGTGGGCACTTTCCGTTCTACTTCCGGCGCGTGGGCAAGCAGGTCCAGTGGGTCATCAAGAATCCCAATTTCACCGCCGCGCCCGGCACACCGGCGGCCCGGATGGTCGAGCAGTCCTACGGCGACAGCGTTGCGGGCACGCTCAAGGTGCTGTCCGTCCCGCATCCGGAGCGCAAGAGCATCCTGGTGGACGCCGGCGACATGCTGCTCAACGACTTCATGGGCTACACGGCGCAGCTCAACGACGCCTACAAACCCGGTGGCTACCGCTTTGACCGTGGTTCGTCGTGGTTCGCCGGCGTGAAGGCATTTCCCGAAAATGTGCTGCTGACGCTCCAGATGCACTATGTCTCGGACAACCCCAAGAACTCGTCGGTCACTCTGCCCGACGCGCGCTCCATTCCGCTGGTGCTGAAGTATGAGTTCAGCACGGTGCGCAGCTCGGCGGGTTTTCAGCGGCGGGTGGCGGACGAACGGGTGGGTCACTTCCTGTCGTTGCAGCAGGACTACACGAGCGACCGCGAGAAATCGCCCTACCGGCGCTACATTCACCGCTGGAACCTGGAGAAAGCCGATCCGAACGCCGCCGTCTCCACGCCGAAGCAGCCGATCGTCTTCTGGCTGGAAAACACGATCCCGAAGGAATACCGCGCCTCGTTCCGCGACGGAGTGCTCCTGTGGAATGCCGCCTTCGAACGCATCGGCTTCAAGGACGCCGTGGTGTGCAAGGAAATGCCGGACGACGCGGACTGGGATCCGGCCGATACGCGCTACAATGTGATCCGGTGGTTCGCCGGCACCGATGCGGGATTCGCGATCGGGCCATCACGCGCGAACCCGTTCACCGGCGAGATTTTCGACGCCGACATCGGTTTCAGCGAAGTGATGGTGCGCGGCCTGTGGCGGACGGCGGAGGAAACGGTCGAGCCCGTGCTCCCGGACGGCGAGGCGAAGTTGGGCGAACTCGTCGCGAAATGGCGGCGCGGGCAGCCGGCTTTCTGCACCTACGCGTCCGAGATGGTCCAGCAGGCGTCGTTCGCCGCGGCGGTGCTGGCCACGCGCCATGACACCACGCCGGAGACGACCAAGCGGCTGGTCCACGAATACATCGTCGAAGTCGTCGCCCATGAGGTCGGCCACACGCTGGGCCTGCGTCACAACTTCCGCGCCAGCACCATGCTGCCGCCGGGCGACCTGATGAACACCAACCGGACTCACACGCTGAGCCAGGCCAGCTCGGTCATGGATTACAACCCGGTGGCCGTCGCGCTCCCGGGCGAAACGCAGGGCGATTTCGTGCCGACGCGCCTCGGCCCCTACGACTTCTGGGCCATCGAATACGCCTACAAGCCGCTCCCCTCGGGCAAGGAAGACGAGGAACTCAAGGCCATTGCCACCCGCGCGGGCGATCCGCTGCTCGGCTACGCGACCGACGAGGACGCGCTGGGCACCTACTCGGCTTTCGCGATGGATCCTTACGTGAACCAGTTCGATGCCTCGGGCGATCCGCTCGGCTTTGAGCGCCGTCGGGTCACGCTGGTCCGCGAACTTTGGTCCAAGGCCGAGGCCAAGCTGGTGGAACCGGGCGAGGGCTATCAAGTCCTCCGCCGGGTGGTGGGACGCGGCTTCAGCGAGCTGGGTCGCAGTGCCGCCATCGCCGCGAAGTTCATCGGCGGTGTGGAAACCTCCCGCGCCCGCGCCGGCGATGCCGGCGGTCGCGCCCCGCTCCAGCCGGTTCCGGCCGCCAAACAGCGCGAGGCCCTCGAATTCCTCGCGAAGGAAGTGTTCAGCGACGAGGCCTATCGGCTGCCGCCGACGTTGCTCGCGAAGCTCGCACCGGAGCGGATGTATGGCCTCGCCGGTCTGGATTCCTTCTTCGGCAACCCCGGCCGCCTGGATTATCCGTGGCACGATCAGGTTCTCGGCGTCCAGCAACGCGCCCTATATCGCGCCCTGAACACGCTGGTGCTCGCCCGCGTGCAGGACAGCGAGGTCCAGTCCCGGGCTGCCGGCCAGGAGCCGTTCACCATGGCGGAACTCTTCGCCGGCCTGGACGCGGCGATCTGGGGTGAAATCGCCGGCGCCAATCCCGCGATTTCCAGCACCCGCCGCAACCTCCAGCGCGAACACCTGCGGTTGCTCCTGCGCTTTGCCCTGCGCCAGAACGGCGGCCAGTTCGCCCCGGAAGATGCCTCGACGCTCGCCCGGGCGAGCCTGTCGGCGATATTGCAAAAGGCGCAGGCCGCCACTCCGCCGGATGCGACCACGCGCGCCCACCTCCAGGATGTCGTGAACCGCATCAATTCCGCCCTGAACGCCCAGATGTTCCGCACGGTAGAGTAACCCTTAAAACCGGAGGGTCATTGGCACTGATGGCAGTGCCCCTCTCAGCCGGAACGATGCAGTCGGAGCGCGGACGCCCTCGTCCGCGAGGACTGTATTGCAGGGGGGAACGGCCTTGGTGAAAGAAGCTCAAGCCGGCACGGTTTCGTGCCGGAGTGAACACGCGGATGAAGGCATCCGCGCTCCGTCTTATACCATTTCCCGAAGACTTCCGGTAAATACTGTGGGCGGGTTGCCCCGCAACCCGTCGCGGTTTCCGGGGGAAACCGCCCACCGTTTAAACCGGTTATGTCTGGGAAATGGTATTACTGCCTCGCTCCGGCTGAGCAGGAACCGGTGGTATAGCCGGCTACGTAGTTCTACGTAGCCGGCACATTGGGTCTGGCTACCGGGCCGGACGTTTCGCTAAACCCGTGCCGGATATGAGCTTTGCCCGCGCTGCAGTGCTGTTGTTCAGCCTGCTGATGGTCTTCCGTCTTCACGCCCAACCGGCGGGTTCGCTGGATACCAATTTCGTCGCCGTCGCCGGCACCGATGTGGCACCCATCCGGCTCGCGCCGTTGCCGGATGGCCGGCTGTATGTAGGCGGCCTGTTCACCAATTACGGCGGCGCCGGCAAGGCGGCCGTGGCCCGGTTGCTGGCCAATGGGCAGGTGGATGCCGGTTTCACCCTGCCGCCGCTGCGGCAGGTCAATCCGGCCATCATCCTGAACGGTCGGGTGCTCGTGCCCGCCTCGACCAACGTCGGCCAGTTGAGCGCGCTCCTGGCGTTGCCGGATGGCCGGGCGGTGATTGGGGGCACCTTTACGGACATTGGCGGGACACCGGCCCGGCGACTGGCCTTACTGGCGCAGGATGGCACCCCGGCCGAGACGTCGTTCCCGCTGAATGACCTCGAACCGCAGCCGTTCGCCCTGCTCAACGGTCCGGCGGGAACGTTTTATGTTGGCAACAAGGGCAACTTGACCTCGGGCCGATTGCCGCTGCTGCGGCTGAAACTGGATGGATCCCTCGACGATGGCTTTACGCCGCCGACGTTGGCGGAATTGGGTTATCAGAGCGCCAATCCGTTTACCCTGCTGCGCGGTCCCGGTGACTCGATCTACGCCATCACCGCGGCGGCTGTGAACAGCGCTCCCGCCTCCGACATCTTGCGGCTCACCAGTTCCGGCGCGCTGGATTTGTCGTTCGCCGGCACGGGCAAGGCCAAGATTCCGTTCGCGAACATCTCCAGCTTCGTGACCGATCCGGCGGGCAGGCTGACCTTCGTCAACGTGACCTCCTACCGTGGGACCGCCCTGACTCGATGGATGAACCGCCTGAACCTCGACGGCACACTGGACGCCACTTTCCAGCCGACGGTCAATCCCGGTCAGAGCGGACGGGTGGTCGCCGCGCAGGCAGACGGCAAGGTGCTCTTCACCGGTGGTGACGCCCCTATCAATCGCCTCAACAACGATGGCACGCTCGACAAGGGATACGTTGATCCGGGCAAGGTGCCGGTAAAACAAAGCTTTCTGTCGCTGGTTTGGTTCGTGCCGGCGCCGGACGGCAGCCTGTTCGGGGCGGGCTTCACCTTCTCGCCGACCTTCCAGATCCTGAACGGTGCCTACCATATCCTAGGCGATCCGAACTCCGCCCCGACGATTGCGGTCGAGCCGGCGGCGCAAACCAACACCTTTGGGGCCCGCACCCGCTTCTTCGTGACTGCCCAGGGAGCCGCACCCTTCAGCTACCAGTGGTTCCGCAACGGCACGCTGATCGGTGGCGCAACCGGTGAGAGCCTCGTGCTCGAACCCACGACGGCCGCCGACAGCAACGCGGAATTTCACTGCGTCGTCTCGAATGGCCAGGGTTCGACTCCTTCGGCAAAAGCACGCCTGACCCTGTTTGCTGCGACGCCGGGGAGCGTTTATCGCGAGTCCGATGCGCCGGTGGGCACCGATGGCGCGGTTACGGACCTGCAATGGGACACCGGCGGGCGCTTGGTGGCCGCCGGTTACTTCACGAAGTTCCATGGCACGAACCGTATTCGCGTGGCGCGGCTGATCGACGAGGGCAGATTGGTGGACCCGACGTTTGAGCCGACCGGCATCAACAGCGTGGGAATGGTTGAGGACATCTTGCCGCTCAGTTCAGGCCGGCTGCTCGCCATGGGCAATTTCGGAGTCACTTACGGCGGAGTGCAGCATACTGGTTCAATGCGCTTGCTGAGTGACGGGGCGCTGGACACGTCCTTCAACCCAACGGGGGTAGGCAGCCGGGTCGGAGGGGAAAGGTTTTCCGAGGCGCCGGACGGGCGGCTGTTTGTTTCCGTGTCGTCCTGGAATGATACTCCGCTGCCCTCCCATTACGGACGCCTCAGTGCCGACGGCGTGCGCGATGCCACTTTCGTGCCTTCGCCGGCCTTCCAACCGACTCACGCGATCCTTGCCCTCCCCGACGGCAGGGTGCTGGTGGGCGGTTACACCAACGTGCAGAATCCGGTGCTCAACGGCAGCGGCGTGCTCCGGCTCAATGCCGACGGAACACAGGATCCCACCTTCTTCCGCGGCCAGTTCGCCGGCGTGCAGCGTCCCTCTGTCACCGCCCTGCTGCGGCAATCGGATGGGAAGATCCTTGTGGCCGGTTCCTTCTCCGAGATGTCGAACGGCGTGGAACGGTTTCTCGGTGTCATCCGGCTGTTGGAGAACGGTCAATTGGATCCGAGCTTCAACCCGGTGCCGGCGCTCTCGGCAATGAACTTTGGGCCCGTGCAGGGGCTCGCGCTGCAGGCCGACGGACGTATCCTCATCCAGGGTGGCTTCACCGCCCTCGGCGGCTACCCGCGTCCCGGTCTGGCCCGCCTGTGGCCCAACGGCGTGATTGATCCCGACTTCTCACCGGGTCTGCCGAAGGGCGGAATTCAGAACGGCTCGGTTGCCTCCGTGGCCGTATCGCCCGCAAACAACGTGTTTGTCGGCGGTGCCTTCCAGCAGTTTGACGCGGTGCCGCGCACCAACTTTGTCCGGCTGAATGGCGGGCCGCTCCAACCGGTTCCCGCGCCGCCCACCATCGTAAGCCAACCGACCAGGGTGGTGGCCAAGGCGGGCAGTTCCATCACTTTCACCGTCGAGCCTGGCGGCAGCGGGCCGTTCCAGTTTCAGTGGCGCCGCAACGTGACCCGGGGCTCCAGCACCTTCTTCGATCTCGCGGGCGAGACCAATGCCAGCCTCACGCTTTCGGCGCTGAGGTATGGCATCGAACACGACTCGGGACTGTTCGAGGTGAAGGTCGTGAATCCGGGCGGGGCCGTGACCAGCCAACTCATCACGCTGCTGGTGGAGCCCGATCCGGTGGTGTCGGGAACTGTGGACGGTTCCTTTGCCGGGGTGGCGGTGAACGGTCTGGTGAGCAGCCAGCCGCAGGTCACCGCCCCGGCCCCGGGCGGCCTGCTCTACGCTTCCCAGATCACCAAGGTGGTGCGGCTTTTTGAAGACGGCACACCGGACCCCGGCTTTCTGCCGCCCGCCGACCTGACGATGCTGCGCGACGGCGGCGTTTCGGCGATCAAACGCCAGTCCGACGGCAAACTGCTGGTCGCCGGCCGTCTCAAGGACGGTGCGCTCGCCCGGCTGCTGCCCGACGGCAGTTACGACCCGGACTTCATCCGGACCAACAGTTACACCGGATTCGCCCAGGGCGTGGTCTGGGAAATTGGCCTCCAGAGCGACGGCAAGATCATCCTCGCAGGCACCTTCGAGAACTTCGCCGGACGGACCGTAAATGGCCTGATCCGGCTGCAGCCCAACGGGGCGGTGGACCCCAGCTTCCCGCTCACCGCCGTCGAGGCGGTGCTCAGCAATCCGGTGCGTGTCCTTCCCGGCACGGTGGTCTCGCTTCGGGTGCTGGACGACGACCGGATTTACATCGGAGGCGGTTTTAATCGCGTCCATGGCGTGACCCGGGTCGGCGTCGCCCGCCTGAATGCCGACGGCTCGCTCGACTCCTCGTTCGTGCCGCCAGCGAATGCGGCCACCCCTCTGGGACAAGGAGGCACCATGCTGTTCTACACCCTGGGCCCGGTCACACCCGATGGTGGCGTTTATGTGTTCGGCACCTTCCGGCCGACGCCCGACGGCCCGGTGACGTCGGCCCTCCGCCTGTTCTTGAACGGCACCGTGGACAGCTCCTTCAACGTCTCGACCGACTTCCAGATCAACTTCGGCACCGTGCAGGGCGACGGAAAGCTCATCGTCACGGGACAGTTCACCAAACTGAACGGCCAGAACCGCGCCGGCTTCGCGCGTCTGAACACCGACGGTTCGACCGACGCCGGCTTCGCGCAGGGTGCGACCTTCGGCGTGGGTGGCCCCATGAGCATTCTGCCCGATGGCAAGCTGCTGATCGCCGGCACGCGGTTCTTCACCGGCGTCGGTCCCGCGCTGCCGGCCGAGGAGATCGACTTCGTGCTGAAACCCGGTGGCCTCGAACTCACCTGGCCGCCGGGCTTCCAGTTGCAGAAGACGCTGTCGCTGTCGCCGGCAAGCTGGCAGAACGTGGCGAACCCGTCGCCGTTCACCGTGCCGCTCAGCGGTCCGGGCGAATTCTTCCGCGTGGTGCCGACCCCGTGAGTTGAGCCGATGTGCTGACGGCATCCTTCCGGCTGCAAGCCGACAGCACGTTGCATCCAGCTCGGGCAGTGCCCGTGCCTTCCGCTCGGATTCTTCCACAAACGGTTTTGCAGATGGACGCGGTTTCGCTCCACCTTGCCGGCGTGATCCCGGTGCGGAGTCTTGGTTGGTGCCTGTTGCTGGCCGTGGGTGTCGTCCGGGCGGACGACGTGCCTCGCCTCGGCGACGCGTGGACAGATCCGCGCAACCCGATCGTCCGCATCTTCTCGGGACGCCGCCTCGACCTGTGGTCGCTGAAGCCCCTGTCCAACGCCGTGCCTCCCGCCACCAAGGTGCCGCTCGCGAGCCCGCTGGACCGGTTTGTCGGCGCGCGGCTGGAGGAGCAGGGGCTCTCCCTGTCGCCCGCTGCCGACCCGCACACGCTCATTCGCCGACTGACTTTTGACCTCACCGGACTGCCGCCGACCGCGGAGGAAGTAGAGGCGTTCATCCGAGAATCGGCGGAGGAGGAATCGGAAAGCAGGAAGACAGGAAAACCTGAAGGGAGACTGGCGGCAGCGGGTTCTGTTTGCGATGTGCGTGCTCCGCGTGCCTACGAGCGCCTCGTGGACCGGCTACTCGCTTCGCCTCGCTATGGCGAACATCAGGCGCGGCTCTGGCTCGATGTCATCCGCTACTCCGACAGTAATGGTTTTGATTGGGACGAATTCCGTAAGCTCGCGTGGAAGTTTCGCGACTACTCAGTCCGCGCCTTCAATGCCGACAAGCCATTCGACCGCTTCATCCGGGAGCAGTTGGCCGGAGACGAGCTGCTCGCCGGGCCGCCCTGCACGGAGGCCGAGCAGGATGCCCTGATCGCCACCGGCTACTTGCGTCTGGGCCCGCACGACAATGCCGCACCGCTGTTCAACGAGCAGGACCGCAGCCGCGCCGAGCTGCTGGCGGATCTTGTTGAGACCACCGGCAGCGCCTTCCTCGGGCTGACGCTGTCGTGCTGCCGCTGCCACGACCACAAATACGATCCGCTGTCGCAGGCCGACCACTTCCGGCTGCGCGCGTTTTTCGAGCCGGTGAAGTTCGCCGACGATCTCCCGCTCGACCTGGCGCCCGAGCAGGCGGACATCCGCCGGCACAACGGGGCGTTGGACGGCGAATTGTCCCGCCTGGAGACGCAGCGAGACGAACTTCTCGCGGTCGTGAAGACCCGGCTCCGGGCCGAACGGGTGGCAAAACTCACCGCCGACGAAAAGGCGCTGCTCGACCTGCCCGCGGACCAGGTCACCGCCGAACTCAAGGGCAAGGTCGAGGGCATCCGGAAGAAGGCGGAGCCCGGTGAAAAGGAAGTGAAGGCGGCGCTGGCGGGTGACGAAATGGAACGCCATGCGGCGCTGGAAAAGCAGATCGGCGACGTGAAACGCCAGCGGCGCGAGTTCGCCCTTGGTTTGCTGATGACGGACCGGGAAGGCCCGCCGCCCGTGACGAAGATCCTGTTTCAAGGGAACCACAAACAGGAGCGCGAAGCGGTGGAGCCGGGGTTTTTGTCGGTGCTGGATCCGAATCCCGCCGTTCTGCGTCCGGCTGCGGGCACCAACACCACGGGCCGCCGGATTACCCTCGCAGAGTGGATCGCCGCGCCGACGAATCCGCTGACCGCACGGGTGTTCGTGAACCGCGTCTGGCAGCAACATTTTGGCACGGGCTTGGTGGCGACAGCCAATGACTTCGGTCTTGCCGGTGCCCGTCCGACCCATCCCGAACTGCTCGACTGGCTCGCGGGCGAGTTCATCCGTGGAGGGTGGTCGGTCAAGCACCTCCACCGCGTCATGGTGCTCAGCGCGACGTATCGGCAGCGCTCGTTTGGAGGGAGGGATCAGTCTTCAGTGGTCAGTAATCAGTCCTCAGTGGGCAGTCAGTCTCGGCACACTGAACACGGGCCACTGAACACTGATGACTCTCTCCTGGGCCGCCAGACTCCCCGCCGGCTTTCCGCGGAACAATTGCGCGACACGTTGCTCGCCACCGCCGGCACGCTCCAGCTTCGGCCGGGCGGCCCGCCGGTCTGGCCCGATCTGCCGCCGGAGATCCTGCAGGCGAATCCGGCCTTTCTCGATGACAACGAGACCAGGACCAAAGGCTGGTATCCGTCGCCGCGGGAGGAGCAGACCGTCCGCAGCGTGTTCCTCGTGCAGAAGCGCACCGTTCGCGTGCCGTTCATGGAGACCTTTGACCTGCCCGAGAACTCAACTTCCTGCGCACGGCGCACGGAATCCACCGTCGCTCCGCAGGCGCTCTCGCTGCTGAACTCGCCGCTCGCGGTCGAAGCTTCCCGGGCCTTTGCGGAACGGGTTTGCCGGGAGGTCGGTGCGGATCTGCAACACCAGGTGGACCACGCCTTCCGCCTCGCGCTGCAACGCCTGCCGGAACCATCCGAACGCGCCCTGTGCGTTCGGCTCGCCGAGCAACGCAGCCTGCCCGAACTCTGCCGCGCCCTATTGAACTTGAACGAGTTCGCCTACGTGGACTGAGCCTGACGCCCGCGGATGACCGGTGAACGGAAAGCCCGAGGCACTATTCGGCTACCGTAACTCGGAAGAACCGGTGGCTGCCATCGAGCGGGATCGGGGCGAACCGTCCGCTCGGACCCGTGGCCTCGAGGCTGTCGATCCGCGTCCAGCCGAACTCCACGACGGAACTGAACTCCAGCAGGTAGTTTCGGCCCGTGAAAGTGCCGGAAACGTCGGCGATCACGGCGGTGCCAGTCGCGTCTCGGGACACCTTCAACGCGATGGGCGGATGCCCGTTAGAGACGTGAAGACTTTGGCTGGGAAGAAGGCTGATTGGGCCGAATCCATCGGGTCGGCGTCCTTCGCTTTGGCGCTGCGGGATGGCGGTATAGATGACAGCATCCACTGCAGTCCCATCGGTGGCCGTCAACGACAGAAGTCCATATTCCGACGACAACGATAGGTCGACCCCTGCCTCCGGACGGGCCGAAGCGCTGACCTGCAGCACGCGAAACCCCCGTCCGGAGATGAATGTCAGCGGATGAATGGGTGCTTGACGTGGCGCGCTCGCCAAGGTGTCGGTGAAATAAAGCCCGGTAAGGTCCACAGGAGCCGCCCCGAGGTTGAAAAGTTCGACGGTGCTGAAAAGTTCGTCGGTGCTGTTTGAATTTGGATCAGTATGAATGGACCATTCATTGAGCCGAACGAGTCGCGGATCACCGAGCTGAGCCTGCGTGTTGCGGGAGCCCAAGGTAGGCAAACACAAGTGCCAGGCGCCGGTGGAATCGCGCCCGATTGAATATCCAGGAAGCTGCCCGCCAAAATCCAGGCGCTCCTTTAGGATCCCGTGGCGGTCGAAGAGCAGCAACTGCTCGCCGTCGTTGTCGAACGAGAAGCCCAGGTGAAATTCACCGGGCGATTTTGAACTGTCAGCTTTCAGGACCAAATATTCGGCTGCTGCGATGGTGGTTCCTTCCGGAAAAACGAACTTCCGTGGCCGTTCAGGATTGTCGGTCAAACTCATGCCGCTGAGATCGAATGGCAGGCTGCCGGGGTTGTATAGCTCGAGCAGGTCGGGGGATTTCTTCCCTGAGGTGGTGACCTCAGTGTTCTCGGCTAAAAGTTCGTTGAGGCGAACATCGGCGAAGTCGGCGACGACGTCCCATTCCACCACGGTGCCGGGTTCGGGCTGCCAGACGTTGCCGGAGTTGAGCCCCACGACGCGCAGACGGCGGACGCCAAGCGGCAGGCTGCTCAGCAAAAGCGGTTCGGTCAGCGGCCGGGGTTCGCTCCACGAAGCACCGTCGAGGCTGAAGCGATACAGGGTCAGTCCTGCTCCGGCAATTGTGAGGCGCAGTTCGCGGACGGCCGATTTTCCCGAGGGTGCCCCGACAATGACGGCGCCCGCAGGAACGTGGGCGCCCAGGTCGAGGTCATGCAGCGCCCGGCCACGCGCCGGCGAGGGCGAGCGGAGTCGGAAATCATTCGTCGGGTTCACGAACAGCGGATCCGCGGCGAGATTGTTGGTGCCCATCCACGGCCCCGGTTCGCTGAAGACCGAATCGTCCACGCGCACATCGAACCACGCATTGGTGAACAGCGTCTGGTCGAGGCCGAAAAACACGGTGGGTGTGTTCCACCAGATGCAGTCGCGGGCGCGCATGGAAATGGGCGGAGCGCCACCCGGGCGCAGCGGTTCGCTGAAGGCGAGCGAGCCCCTGGTGGAGCCCACGAACGTGTTGTGGCGCACGTCGGCCACGGCGTAATCCTTGAGGGTGAGGTCGTGGTCGTTGTCGAAGAACACATTGCGCACGACCGTGAGCCGGCTCGTCTCGCCGTTGCTGCCGCGGCCGGTGGCGATCGCCGACGATTCGCTGGTGTCAGAATGGTTCTTGTGGAAGTGCATGAACACGTTGCCCTCGATGTGCGCATCCGTGCCGTCGAGGTCGAGGCCGTCATCGCTGCCGCCAAGAAATACGTTGTTCAGGAACACCGGAATCGGTCCCGGCCGCTGGCCGCCGTAGAAATCCACGATGTCGGCATAGCCAACCGTGGAGCCGAAGGTATTGCCCTCAAAGAGCGCATGGCCGTTTGCGGGCAGTTGGTTTGCCTGCACGGCCTCGTCGAACAGCATGTTCGGGAACACGCAGTGACGGACCGTTAGACTGGAGTTCCGGGAGATGAGCGCGTTGGCCTGGTGTCCGGGCCACTCCACATGATCGAGCAGGATGGTGGAGTTCGTGGTCTGGATCGTCCCGCGCTGGACGGCCCGAAGGTCAGCCTGAACCAGCCGGCATTCGTTGGTCGCGCCGTCGAAGCCGATTCCGTTCCACCGGCCGCCGAGGCGGGGGTGAACGAGGAACTGGACCCGCCGGTCGGCCGTGCCCTCTACGAGCAGGCGGCCCTGCACCAACAGGCTGGCGCCAGGGCCGAACTGAACCGAGGTGCCGGCGCCGATGGTCAGGGTGACCCCGGCCGGAATCACGAGCCGTTCGTTGATACGAAACGGTCCATCCTCCGCCCGCCAGGCGGCATTCGCCGCGAGCGGACTGGTGACCACCGTTTCTCCGGCCTCACGCCACAGGTCATAGGGCTGACGGTGGAGGACGGCACCGGCCGCATCCAGTGATTCGATCACGAGGCGGTTCAGGCCCGGGAGCAGGGGGACGGTGGCTGACCATTTCCCTTGGGCGGCGTCCCAGACAGCCGGTGCGCCCGCGATCCGGAGGGCGGTGACATGGGCGGCGGCGGAGGTGCCGGCCAGCAGCACGGAGGCGTTGGTCGTGGTGGGATAGCCGCCCACTGCCGGGAAGACGGTGGTGACCCGCGTGGCGGTGGGCAGGTTGACGAGAACGATGTCGCGGCGCCGCACGTTGAAGTCCTTCATCGCCTGCACGGTCGCAGCCGGGAGGTGCGGTGCGAGCAGGCGGTCGAGGAGCTCATTGACGTGGGCCGGCAGGAACACGGTATCGGCGAGCCGGCGCAGTTCCGCGTGATAGAGCGAGGCGACCGTGGGTTCACCGAAGACCCGGCCGAGGGCGGGCACGCCGAGAAACGAGTAGAGGCCGAGGTGGGCGGTGTTCGTGCCGTCCATCCCGAGCGCAGAATCAAGATCGTAAGGGACCAACCGAAAACGCGGATCCCGCAATCCGCGATAGAGGAAATAATCGCCGGTGACGACCACGGTGTTGGTGGGCGTCGGACGGGTGATGCGGGGATTCGAAAGGGTGCTCTCGTTGTTCGCGAGCAGCGTGTTGGCGGCGAAATAGCGGACCCATTCCGGCACATCGAGAATTGTCGGCAACACGGCGCCGAGATCGGCGGCGGGTGTCTGATTCAGGGTCCGGGTGAACTGGATCAGATCGGACCAGTCATCGAGTTCGGCATTGGTTTCCTTCGCGTAGTAATGGGGGTGAGCGTAATCCGACGGCGACTCCCCGAGGTAGTCCATGTTGCCGAAGCCCTGGACGCTGTAGAGATTGCCGTTGCCGTCGTCCGGAAACGCCTGGTCGGTGTAGTCCCCGTTGAGCGACTCATTTTGGGCATAGAGGCCAGCCACCGGGGTGCCGGCACCCGAGCGGGCCAGGCCGTTCTCGCGCAGTTCCGCCAGCCGGGAGCGGCCGGCGGGCAACCCGGACAGTTGCGCCAGGGCCGAGCCGGCGACCTGGGAGTGGGGATTCACCGCGTTGAGCACCACGACCCGTTGGCGGTGCCAGACTCGATCATCTGGAAAGGCAATCCGGCGGGATGGGGGATCCACGTCGCGACTGGTGCTGCCGCGGATGCGGAAGCCAACATTGTGGCGGAATTCGGAGACGCCGTTTTCGGTGGTCACCACCGAGGCATTGATCTGGGCGTCGCTGGTCGAATGCCAAAGCTGGCCTTCGATGGCCGTCAACATCAGGCGGTCCCGCGCGGTGAAGATGACCCGGAAGCGGGGCAGTTGACCGTCGTCGCTTTCATCGACCTGGTAAAGCGCGTTGGCCAGTTGCCCGCTGCCATCGGCCAGTGGGGGCGGCCAAGTGCGGACGGGGCCCCCAGGCGTGGTCACCCGGACGTAGAATTCCACGACGGTGCCCGCCGGTTGTTCCGGCAGGCGGACCGCATAGAGCCCGTCATTGGCGAAATCGTCTCCGTGGAGACCGTCATCCACCATCGGTTCGGTCAGGAACTCCGCCGCCCCATCCCGTCGGTAGTGCACCGCGACCGAGCGGGGACCGGCGTCTCCTCCCCGCACCCGCGCGAGCACCGTGACGGCCTCGGCTGAGCGGGGCACCAGGGGCGAGTGCCGCACATCCGTGATGAACGGCGCCTGGGTGAGCGTGTGGACTGAATTCGTCCGGCCGGGAGTGCCGCCGGGCGTGGCGCTGGATTTCCAATTCTGACCCAAGGAACCGTCGGCGAAGGGATTGATCCGCTCCAGGGTCCGACCACGGCCATCGTGACCGCTCAGCCATTCCAGTCCGCGAAACCCCTGATGGGCGGCCGTGAAGGCGCGCTCGCCCCAGTCGCCTTGGGTGGCGTAGTTGAGCCGTTCGACCGTCGCCCCGGCGGCGTTGCGCAGTTCAACCGATTCACCGCGGTCGCTGAGCGAGCCGGTCCAGTTACCCACGACCGGCACCTCCAGACCGGCATGGCTGGCAGCGAAGGCGTTCGTGTCGGCCGCGACGACCAGGAAGCCACCGGAGGGAACCACGACTGCCGGAAACGTGAACTGCACACCCCGGACCAGCCGCCAGCCGGACAGATTCACTGGATTGGCGCTGACGTTGTGAAGTTCGAGGAACTCCTCGGCCGGTTTGCCCGAGGCCGGGTGGTAGTGCAGTTCGGTGATCGCCATTTCGGCCGAGTTTCCGATGCCGACGCTGACAGCCAGAACCAGCGGCAAAAAGGCGAGCCGGGCGCCAGCTTGGGTGGAGTGTGGAAATGCCGTGGCGGTCATGGACTCGGGTTCGTCTGGACGATCAAGCGATAAAAACGGGGGATGGCGGAAATGGGATCGTGGAAACTGATTCGGCCCGACTGATCGGAGACCGCTGATGCAATCAGATCCCATGCGGACAGGTTCCCGGAGGCAAGCAGCTGACAGGTCCTCCCGGGTTCCACAGTCGCGTTCAAAGTCAGGATATCCCCCTCGGGTTTCACGACCAGGACCGGTGGGGGCGGCTCGAGGTCAGCCATGACCTGAATGTCATCAAGTCGGAGCTGCGACCTTGCGCCGCTGTCGCCGTCCTTGGGAATCGAGAAATAACGCCATCGCACCTGCAGGTTCGCCTCGCCGTTGGCGGCCGCCGGAAGTGCGACCGGTCCGATTCGTTCAACGTGGCCGTTTTCGGCGCGACGCCGGTATTCGACCGGGTGGCCACCCTGGTAGGTTACATCTTGGAACGGGCTGTTGGTCCCGGTTCGCCACTGCAAACGCAGCCCATATTCGCGGCTATTGGCGGCAACGGTGCCGCCAAGCCAGGCGATCCGGATGTTCCTCATGCCGGAGGCATCGAGGGCCAACAGTGCCCCGGCAACGAATCCGGTGGAGTCCTGCGGATTGCCGGTATTGACGAAATGAAGACCGTCGCTCCGGGCGCCGTTGATCCGGCTCCGCGAGGAAAGATCATACCGGTTGGTCCAAAGTCCTTCAGCGGCCGCAACCAGATCTGGGTCGAGGCTTGGACTCGTCAGCAATGCCATCGAACTGGGGTAAGTGCCGGGAGGGGACTTGTCGGACCAAGCAGAAAAGACATAGGTGCTATCACGAAGGGGGTGGGGCACCGGGAATTGGAAGCCCTTCCAGTCGGGATCGCGCTCCAGCAGCACAGTCAGTGTGCCGGATGCCATGGGGAGAAGGCGTCGACGATTTGCTGTGATACCGCCGTCGGACCACCCTGCGACCCGGTAACCGGGCCGGGCTTTGACCACAACCTCAAGGGGGACTCCCGAGAAATAGCTGGCGTGGTGGGGCAGTTCGTCGCCGTTCAGATTTAGAGTCCCGATTTTGACCGACTCCACGAGTCCGTGCGGTTCGGCCGCAAGAGTCAGGTTCACATCTTCTCCGAGTCCAAAGTGCCTCCGGAGATGATCCCGGAAAACTGCTGGGCGTTCCGTGAGGAATTGGCGAACGCCATCAACTTCCGCGCGCCACGCCGCGACGTTGGGCAACGGGATGGGACGCTGGTCGGGGACTAGGTTGGTGGCGATGGTGTCCTTCCACCGTTGGATGTGGCCGCCGATGCCCGGCAGCAGCCTGGCCTCCATGGCGTCCAGCCTTGGCACGGTGTGTGAAGTCGCCAAAACGGAGTTCAGAAGATCGTCAACCCGTCTGGCGAATTCGAGTCTCCTCTCCGGAAGCGCCAAAAGGGAACGCATCAGAATCCGCGAGGATCCCACGACACCGGCAACGATTCCGGTCGCAAGGTTCTCCGTCAGGGATTCCCCGGCCACATTTGGGTAGGAGAACCCCCCGTCGCAGTCCACCAGCATCCAGTTCCAGACGGGGCCCGTTCGTTCTCTCCATGCCAGGACGTTGTTTCCGGGCCAGTCGCTGTTGCCGGAGAACAGCTCCAGCGCGAGCCAGTCAAAGTAGCGGGCGACATTGACCCGCTGAGTCAGGCGGGTCAACGCGGTGGGATCAGCGCCGGCGCCCACTGCCGAGGCCACCAGATCGGAATACTCGAGGAAGTCTCCGCGGACCACGTCCACCTCGTTCTTGATGATGTCCAGATCGTCGCCGGTTCCGTTTTGGGCGGCCACGGTCGATTCGTCGACGTGTTCGCGCAGACTCAGCATGCCCCAATAGTCACCATTGAGAAACACCTGGACCGGACGCCACGCCTGGTGGCCCAGGCCAATGTCAGATGCCAGACTGTGGGCAAGGGGGTCACGCAGCAGCGCGCGGTTCCAGTCATTGCCGGAATTGCGAAGGATCAGGCTTTCGAAGATCTCGCGGGGTTTGTCGGGAAACACCCGGTATTCCAGCCGTGAAGCCCCGTATCGTTCGCGGAAGTGAAGGCGCAGGGATTTTTGGGGCCAGTGGCGTGAGAACGCGCCATGAATCTTGAGACCGCAGTCGAGGGCGAAACCGGGGCTGCCGTTGGTCTCGAACAGGGCCGCGTGGGCAGGTCTTTCCCAGTTGCGCTGATAGTTGCGGAGCCGATCGACTCCGTCCTCGTTTTGCGGCGGGCCGGCGGCGTAGATTCCCGAATTCTCATCAAAGAGGTTTGCCGGATCGGTGACGAGGGAAAGGGTCGGCAATTCCTTGGAAGGCGGAATCAGGTAACTGGCGGTCACGATGTCACCCGGGATCCTGCCGGGCGCAATTGTCATGGCCCGCAGGACGGTGCTGTTCGTCAGCGGCAGGGGTCCACGATAGATCCCGGTCGCAAGTTCCGGAGAATAGCCCAGGGCGTCAAAGGCGGCCCGGCCGTCGAACAGCGTGAACGCGATGTCGGATATCGTCTGGCCCACCAAGTCCAATTCCGACACTGGCATTTCCAGCCGGGTCCAGTGCCCCGGAGACGGGAGCTCACCCAGACGGAGACGGCTGGCAGTGCCATTGGTTCCGGCGACAATCAGGTCTTCGCCCCAGTAAGCGCGGTGTTTCCACGCGCCTCCGGTCTTGAACTGGAGCATGACTGTGCGGGGAGGCGTCACGGGGTCGCACCAGACTTCAACGGTGATCGTTCCCTTGGACTCGGGCTTCCGGGATTCATCCGGAAACTTCAGTAGAAACTGATGGACTCCGGGCACAGTTCCCGAGCGCAGGGACAGTCGTCCCGAAGTCGGAATCGGTGCGGAAGACGTCCACGCCCATTCATGGTCACCGACGGTTGCGGTGATTGTCCCCGCCGAAAACTCGTCCTCCATCCACAAGTTATCCGGAGTCACCCGGGGCGTGGAGCCATCGGTGGTGTAAAGAATTCTGGCCTCGCCGGAGACGGTGGACGGTAGCTGCAGGCTGACGATCGGAGCGGCGGCGTAAACTCCACCGGGAGGATTGAGCACAGGCGTCGGGGAAATGCCTTCCGACGCGGCGGCATTTCCGTTGGGTCGGCCCGGGGTGGGGTGGATAAACCAACCCCAGTCCGCGCCTTCATTGATCCGGCCATACGCGACGTCAGCCTTTGAAGGGATTGCCGGAGTGGAGTCGCGGCGCTGACCGTTGGAGTCGGTCAAGAACAGGGATTCGCCCGCTTGCCTGAGGCTGAAGTTCGCGTGCAAACGACGGTCCGGCAGCCGCCACTTCCGGTTGAAGTAAGCCGTCAGCGCGGCCTGTTCAGCGGCGGAGAGTTCGCGTTCAAACAGCGCGATCTCATGGATATCCCCCTCAAACAGGCGGTCATCCAGCAGGCGGTCCATAGCCAAACTGTCGGCCACGAAAGGGCCGCCCAGGAGGGTCAGCAAAAACCTCCCACTTGGAGGGCGGGTGGAAACTGGGTTGACGGGCTGACCGTCAATCCAGGCGTTGGGCCCAAAGCTGTGAAGCAGCAGACTGTCCGAGCCACGGGACAGCTCACCGGAACTGGAGTGGCCCAGAAATGGCCGAAACGCATCGGTGGCAAACTCTGATTCGCGGAGCACGAAAAAAGCGGAACGGATTTCCCGGACCTCCGGAAAACTGAACCGATCGTCTTTCCCGTCGAAACTCACTGCCGGAAGCCCCGCGGCCGAATCAACACCTGCCTGAGGCCGCCAGGCGGGACGGGATTGGTGTGCGGAGTAATCGGCCGCCAATGTGTCCGGTGCTCCCTCCCATTTCGACCGCAAGTGGCGGTCAAGGCCGGCCACTTCTGCCCCGGTCAGAGCGCGGTCGAAGGCAATGACCTCGCTCACAGTTCCGCGCCAGTATCGCCCCGGCAAGAGTCGGTCGGCGGCGAGGTTGTTGAAGGCGCCGGCTCCCACGATGATGACCACGTTCCGGCCCTCGGCGAGGCGGGTATTCTGCGGGTTGATGCGCGATCCGTTCAGGAAAACCTTTGCCCCGAGGATTCCGGCCGACATTTCCGGGTAGGTTCCGAGGAGTGCGTTTCCGTTGCCCCGGTGGAAATCGTAGCGGGAGGAATGTCCCACCAGTGGCGCGAGGCTGGGGAATTCGGAAGGCGACTCTGTCCCCACCCAGACCAGCGTTTGGGCGCTGACTTCCCGATCGAGCAGAAGGACATCGTTGTCTCCGTCAAATTCCAGCGCCGAAACGCTCCCCGGATTCGCGATCAATGCCGGCTGTTGGTTCGTGTCGGGCTGACGGGCATGAACGTTTCCTTCGCGATCCAGCCAAGCTCCCACCTTCCCGTCGTTCATCTCCAGGCCTTCGCGGACGGACGAATCGAGCCACAGGATTTTGCCGTCCAACTCCGCGGGTGAAATCATCGGGGGAAGCTCATCGGCCGGTTTTCGCCCGCTTTTGTCCTTCCACAGGACGACTTGTCCGGCCTCGGAATGCACGGTGGCCTCATCGGAGGCGTCCACCCACCAGCGCAAACCGGGGATTTGGTTGGGAGACAGCGTGGGTTCGCCGTCGGGGGGAAGAGAGGGGAGCGTTTTCCGGTCCTTTCCAGAGGTGTAAACGATCAGCCGCGTCGCGGCAGGAAGCGTGATGGCCGGAAGGGTCCACCGGAATGGCCGGCTCGCGTCATCGCTGAGCCCGTATCCGTCCAGGTTGGCGGGTGCCGGGCCGGCGTTGTGCAGTTCCACCCAGCCGTTGTGGTCGCCGTCCTCGTCTGGCAGGACACTTCGGTCTCTCGGACAGACTTCGGAAATGAGAACCTGTCCCCACGCCGAAAACGCGGCCAACAGAACTCCCAGCAGGAGGTGGCGGAAAAACGGCGAGCCGGTGGTCATCGAAATGGGGGGAGGCACCATCAGGATTGCCTCAGGAGCAGATGTGGTGCCGCGAGCACCTTCCGGGATCCGAGGGCGATTCATTGAATGGTTGGAATCCGAGTCTGGTGGTTTTGAATCGATCTCCGGAGTCGCCCGGCGACCGCTCCCAGATCGTCCAGCCACGTGTAGGCCACCGGGGTGATGAGCAGCGTCAGCAGCAGCGAGAGTGACTGGCCGCCGATGACGACGATGGCGATGGAACGGCGTTCGTCCGCTCCGGGTCCCGTGCCCAACGCGAGCGGCAACATGCCGGCGACGAGCGCCAACGTGGTCATCAGGATCGGGCGGAGCCGGTCGCGGTTCGCCTCGATGATCGCCTCGAAGCGGGGCCGGCCCCGGGCGCGGAGCTGGTTCATGTGATCCACCTGCAGGATCGCGTTCTTCTTCACCACGCCGAACAGCACCAGCAGTCCGAGGGCGGAGAACAGGTTCAGCGTGTGGCCGGTCGCCCAGAGCGAGAGCAGCGCAAAGGGGACCGACAACGGCAGCGACAGCAGGATCGTGAGCGGGTGCACGAAGCTCTCATATTGCGCCGCGAGGATCATATACATGAAGACCACCGACAGCGCGAAGGCCCACAGGAACTCGTGGAAGGTGCGGTCCAGCTCCCGGCCCCGGCCGGCCACGCGCGTGGTGTAACCCGGCGGCAGGTGCATCTCCTCCGCAGCCGCCTGCAGCGCCACCACCCGGTCGGCCAGGGCGAAGCCCGGGGCCACGCCGGACCGCAGCGCGACCTGACGCTGGCGGTCGAGCCGGTCGATGCGGGAGGCGGTCTGCGCCGGCGTGAGGCGGACGACATTGTCGAGGCGGACCAGGCTTCCGGCGGCATCGGGAACGAACAGCCGGGCAATGGAGTCGGTGTCCTGGCGGTCGCCTTCGGTCAGGCGAATCGTCACGTCGTAGTCCTCGTTCATCTGCAGGTCGCGGAAACGGGACACCCGGTCGTCGCCGCCGACCATGAGGCGGAGGGCGTCGGCGATGTCGGCGGTGGCCACGTTGAGTGCGGCCGCCCGGTCGCGGTCGATGGTGACCTGGAGTTCGGGCTTGTCGAGCTTGAGGGTTGTGTCGGCGTCGAGCAGGCCCAGCTCCGGCGCCCGCTGGCGGAGGGCTTCGGCGTATTCCGCGAGGCGTTCGAGTTCGGGCCCGAGGAACGCGAAGTCAATGTCCCACCGTGAGCCGCCGAAATTGAAGGACTGGAGGTTGCTCACGCTGGCCCGCAGGCCGAACCGGCGGAGGCGTTGCCGGATGTCCTGCATGACCGTCCGCTGGGTCCGCTGCGCGGAAAACGCCTGCCCGGGCCGGAGCCGGAGGGTGTCCCCTAGCAGCCGGGTGAACGTGAAGCGCCGTTCATCGAAGGGGGCCAGGCGGACAAACATCCGTCCGCTGTTCACACTGCCGAGGAAGCCGCCGCCGGTTGTGCTCAGCACGGTCTTCACCCCGGGCACCGCCGCCACCTCGCGTTCCAGCACCAACATGGCGTCGTTCATCGAGGCGGTGCTGGTGCCCTCGGGCGCGGTGACGTTCACCTCGAACTCGCCCTCGTCGATGTCCGTGGGGATGTATTCCTGCATCACCACGCGATACAGCGGCACCGAGGCCAGCATCACGCCGAGGGCCGCCAGGGCCATCCAGCCACGGTGACGCACCGACCAGCCGAGGAGGGCGAGATACTTCGACTCGAAGGCAGCGTAAAACCCGCCGCGGGATTTCGGCTGATGGCCGCCCGCACCGGCCTTCAGGAGCCGGGCGCTCATCATCGGGGTGAGCGTGAAGGAGACGAGCAGGCTCACCAGCACCGCGACCGCGGCCGTGAGGCCGAACTGGAACAGGAACCGGCCCGAGATGCTCGACATGAACGAGACCGGCACAAAGATGACGACGAGGCTGAAGGTGGTGGCCATCACCGCGAGGCCGATCTCCTCGGTGGCCTCCTTGGCGGCCTGGAAGGGGTCCAGCCGCTTCTCCTCCACGAAACGGTAGATGTTCTCCAGCACCACGATGGCGTCGTCGATCACGATGCCGACCATGAGCACCAACGCGAGCATGGTGACGCTGTTGAGCGTGAAGTTCAGCGCCCACATCATGCCAAACGTCGCCACGACCGAGGCGGGAATGGCGACCGCCGAGATGAGCGTGGAGCGCCAGTCGCGCATGAACGCGAGCACGACCACGCAGGCGAGGATGCTGCCGAGGACGAGGTGGGTGTTGATCTCGTGGAGGGCGGCGTAGATGTAGTTCGACTGGTCCCGGATCACTTCAAACCGCACGTCGTCGGGCAGCTGCCGGATCACTTCGGGCAGCCGCGCCTTCACCGCCTCGATCGCGGCCACGGTGTTCGCCCCGGACTGCCGGCGGATCTCCAGGATCACCGCGGGCTGGCCGTTCAGGCGGGTGATGGAGCGCTGCTCCTTGGTGCCGTCCTCGGCCCGGCCCAGATCGCGCAGGCGGATGGGCTCGCCATTCCGGGTGGCGATGACGAGTTCCTCGAACTGCCGCGCCTCGGTGAACCGGCCCAGGGTGCGCAGGGATTGCTCCCGCACCGCGGCGGTCACGTTGCCGCCGGGAATGTCCACATTCTGGCGGGCAAGGGCGTCCCGCACGGCGGTCACCGGCAGGCCGTAGGCCGCCAGCCGGTCGGCCTCCAGCCAGAGGTTCACCGCGCGTTCGGCGGCGCCCTCGATGGTGACGCCGCCCACGCCCGGAGCGCGTTCGATGCGGACCTTCACGATCTTGTCGGCGAACTCGGTGAGTTCCCGCAGGGAGCGGCTGCCGGACAACGACAGCGTCATCACGGGCGACTGGTCATTGTCGAACTTGCTGATGACCGGGGGCTGCACCTCGCGGGGCAGTCGCCGCAGCACGGTCGCCACCCGGTCGCGGACGTCCTGGGCCGCGGTGTCGATGTCCCGGTCCAGCTCGAAGGTGGCCAACACCATGGACTGGCCCGGACCGGAGATGGACCGCAGCTCGCTGAGACCGGAAACGGTGTTCACCACCTCCTCGATGGGACGCGACACCTGCGCCTCGATGTCGGCCGGCGACGCGCCGGGGAGCGTGGTGCTGACCCGGACGGTCGGCAGATCCACGGCAGGCAGCCGGTCCACACCCAGTTTCGCGTAACTGGCCGCCCCCACCACCACGAGGGCGAGGATGAGCATGGTAGCGAAGACCGGCCGGCGGATGCAGATGTCGGCAAGCCTCTGCATGTCAGCGGGCGGAGGTTCCGGCCGGGTTCGGAGTCGCGCCGGCGTTGGTGACCACCTGGACCGCTTCGCCGTTCTGGAGGCCGCCGGGTTGACGGATCACGGCTTCGCCGGCCGGCAACCCTTTCGTCACCTCGATCCAGCCGTCCTGTCGTCGGCCGGTGGTGATGACCCGTTCGACCGCGCGGTTGGTGCGGACCAGCAGCACCTTTTCCGTGCCGGCAAACGTGATGAGGGCATCCGCGGGAATCACGGTGACCGCCGCTGCGCGTTCCACGAGAACGTCAGCGCGGGCAAACGAGCCGGGCCGCAGGTTGCCGGGATTGGGCAGCTCGGCCTCGACCGCGAGGCTGCGCGTGCGTTCGTTGAGCGCGGGGCTGACCCGGACAATGCGGGCACCGTGGACCTGCGGGTTGCCCTCGAACGTCACGCGAACCTCCTGGTTCGTGCGGACGAGGTGAGACTGCCGCTCGGGGACTTCCAGGCGCAGGCGGAGCGGGTTCACCCGCACCAGCGTGATGACCGGCGTGCCCGCAGTGAGGAACTGCCCGACGTTGACCAATCGTTCCTGCACCACGCCGTCGAACGGCGCCCGCAACGAAGTGTCGGTGACCTGCTGGCGGGCGATGTCGGACTCGGCCCGCCGCTGCGCGAGCAATGCCTGCCGCTCGCGGACATCCTGCAGCGCGTCCTGATAGCGGTTGAGCGTGACCTGGTATTCGGCGGTGGCGCGTTCCAGTTCCGCCTCCGAGGCGATGTTCTGGGCCTGCAGCTTGCGGACGCGCTCGATGGCCTTTTCGGCCTCCTCGAACAGGGCCTTGGCCTCGCGGACGGTGTTGAGCGATTCGGGATTTACCGCATCACTGTCGCCTTCGAGCGAAAGCCCCAGGCGGGCCCGCGCTTGGGAAAGCAGGGCGGACGCCTGGCGCAGGCGGAGCTCATAGTCACGCGGCTCGACCTGGCCCATGACCTCGCCGGCCTTCACCGGGCTGCCGACATCCACGAGCAGGGTGTTGAGCCGGCCCGTCACCTTGATGGACACCGGCGCCTGGTCCATCGCCAACAGCGTGCCCAGCACCGTCAGGCTGCGGTCCATGGACCGGGACTCCGCCGGGCTGACCTGCACGGAAGCGGGGGCCGAGGTCGGCCGGCTGCCGGCAGTGCCGGCCCGGTCACAACCGCCGGTCAACAGCAGCGCCAGTGCGCCCGCGACGGCAGACCTACGGCTCAGGAAGATGAAACGCACCATGAAGCGGGCCCAGTTTCCGGGTAAACGTGCCCGGTGCAACCCTTTCGGGCGGAGATTCCCGCCCGGCGGTCAGGCGGCGACTCTTGCTTCGGGCGGCGCGACCCCACGGTTCAGGGCGCTTTCGAGGTCCGCGAGCCGCGTGGGCTTGGGGACATAATCGTCCATGCCGGCCGCGAGGCAACGGTCCCGGTCGCCGGCCATGGCGGAAGCGGTCATGGCGATGATGTGCCGCCGGCGTCCGCCGCGTTCGCGTTCGCGCAGCCGGCGGGTCGTGTCAAATCCGTCCAGCTCCGGCATGTGGCAGTCCATCAGCACGATGTCGTAGTCCTTGTCCTGGCAGGCCTGAAGGACTGCCAGGCCATTGGTCACGCAGTCCGCCCGGTATCCCAGAAGCTGGAGCTGGCGGAGGGCGACCTTCTGGTTCACCACGTTGTCCTCCGCGAGCAGGATGCGGACGGATCCGTTGAACGCAGCCGGTGCGGCGGCCACGGGAGCAACGCCGGCAGTCACGGCTGGCGGTGCGGCGGAGAAGACCTTGAGCAGGCTGCCGAGCAGTTGGGCCTGTCGGACCGGTTTCACCAGGCAGTCGCCGATGCCGGCCTGGCGCAACTCCTCGTGCTTGAGGCGGTCGCAAACCGACGTGAGCATCAGCAGGCGGGTGGGCGCGAGCTTGCGGTCGCGGCGGATGGCGTGGGCGAGTTCAAGGCCGTTCATGCCCGGCATGTTCATGTCGAGCAGCGCGACATCGTAGGGATCGCCCTGCTGCAGCCCCTCGGTCAGCAACTGGAGCGCCTCGCCGGCGTCAGCGGCGAGACCGCCGTTGCGCATCTTCCAGCCGAGGATCTGGTGGTGGAGGATGGTGCGGTTGGTGGCATTGTCGTCCACGATCAGGACCCGTTTGCCGACGAGCTTCTCGACCAGTGCCGGAGCCTCCGCGGGTGACGGATTGCCCCGGGGCAGGCGCAGGGTGAACCAGAACGTGGAACCTTTTCCGACCTCGCTCGAGACCCCGATGTGGCCGTTCATCAGTTCAACGAGCCGCCGCGAGATCGCGAGCCCCAGCCCGGTGCCGCCGAAGCGTCGGGTGGTGGAACCGTCGGCCTGGACAAATGCCTGGAAGAGGTTCCGCTGGACGTCGGGCGCGATGCCGATGCCGGTATCGTGGACTTCCACGCGGACTTCGCTGCCGAAATCGCCCGCCGCGCCGCCGCTCACCGACACGACGACCTCGCCGCGTTCGGTGAACTTGAGGGCGTTGCCGAGGAGGTTCAGCAGCACCTGGCGGACGCGGCCGGCGTCGCCGCGGAAACGGGTCGGGAGGTCCACCGGCATCTGGCAGGCGAGCTCGATGCCCTTGGCCTGGGCCTGGCCGGCCATCACCCCGACGGTGCCTTCCACGACCTCGCGCAGGTCGAAGTCGAGCTGTTCGAAGACGAGTTTGCCGGCCTCGATCTTGGAGAAGTCGAGGATGTCGTTGATGATGGTGAGCAGCGACTCGCCGGAGCTGCGGACCGTCTCCGCGAACTCGCGCTGTTCCGCATCCAGCGGCGTCAGGAGCAGCAGGTTGGTCATGCCGATCACGCCGTTCATGGGGGTGCGGATCTCGTGGCTCATCGCGGCCAGGAACTCGCTCTTCGCCCGGGTGGCGGCCTCGGCGGCTTCCTTCGACTGCTGGAGACTGTGGTTCGTGACCTCCAGTTCGTTGGTGCGGGCGTGCACCCGGGCCTCGAGTTCCGCGTTGGCCTGTTCAAGGGCGGCCTGCGCGTTGACCTGTTCCGTGATGTCCACCGCGAACGCAATCACCCCGACGACCTTTCCGTGCGCATCCCGGCAGGGCAGTTTGTCCGCCCGGATCCATTTGGCGGCCGCACCCTTCGGGGTCAGGCGATCCAGGATGCCCATCTTCGGTTCCCCGGTGCGGATCACCTCGAGGTCGTCCTCGAGGGACCGGTCCGCATTCTCCGGGTCGAGTTCCCAGGCGGTGTGGCCTTCGACGGCGTCCGGGGTCGTTCCCATCATCTCCGCGCCCGCACGGTTGATCGCGAGGTGGCGGTTCTTGTCGTCCTTGAAGAGCACCATCGCGGGCACTGCGTCGAAGATGGTCCGGTATTCGCGGGTCTGCTTGGCGAGCGAGGCCTCGATCCGCTGGCGCTCCGTCACTTCGCGCCGGAGTTTGCGGTAGGCGAAACACAGCCCCAGGAGCGCCAGCAGCGCCATGATGAAGAACAGCGCAAAGCCGCCGGCCATGCGGCGGGTCCGTTCCGCATTCCACCACGGGGGCGCGGCCACGACCTGGATGTCGCTGACCGAACGCAGGAGCAGCTGGAGATCGCGCTTTCCGTCCACATTGAGCGTCGCCAGGACGATGCCGGTCACGTCCACGGTGCTGCCGGCCTCGAGCGGCGGGAGGCGTTCCAGGGAAGCGGGGCCAAACCGGGCGGTGAACACCGTCGCGCCCGACTGCAGCAGCAACCGGGGATGGCCCTGGGGCGAATCGAAGGAAATCAGCGTCGCGCGGATGCGCGCCAGGGCACCGTAGGAATCTTCGTCCAGGGCTTCTGCCCCATCGACCTCCTTGGCCGTCGGCGGCGTCCCGGACCTGACCTTCCGGACCGTGGCATTCTCCAGCGCCGGCTTGCCAAAGCGCCCTCGGGCCGGGAAGCCGATGGCTTCAACTTCGTCGCCCGGAGACAGCGCGGTGACCTGATCCGTGCGGACCAGCAGGTCGTCCGTCCGGTCCCGGAGGTAAATCTGCGTGCCCGACTGGTGGAGCACGACGCCGCCCAGGTGCACGCGGTGCCCCCAGGCCACATCCGGCCGGAAGCGGAGCAGGTCGGCGATGTTCTGGGCGGGCAGCGCGAACGGATCCGAAGCGCCCCGCGCCAGCACTTCGAGGTCGTCCCGGGCGGAAACCCGCAGGAGCACCCGGGAGAACTGGCCCTTGGAGTTCCACGCCGTCCCGCACGCGCCCCGCAACCGCACTTCGGCATCCACCAGACGGAGGCCCTCCTCATGGGAAAGGTCCTCCAGGATGGCGTCGAAACGATAGCCCTCGCTGGCCACATCAAGGACGGTCCGCTGAAAATCCTCCTCCACGCGGCAGGAACGGACGATCCCGGACAACTCCACCCACTGGCTGTCCATGGCGCCGATGAGCAGTTGCCGCTCCTTGGGACGGATCGGTTCCGGCAACGGCCGGGTGCCGGTGACGGTCACGTCCCGGCCGACTCCCGCCACCGCGATGATCGGCGCATAATCTCCCGGCGCGGTGGTCCCGGCCACGGTGACGGCGTCGCCCCGGCGAACGGCCGGTGGCGGGCCGTCCGGGAACAGCACGAAGATGCCCCCGGTCGCGTCGGCCACGAAACACCAGGGTTCCTTCACCGAGGCGTAGGTCACCACCCCGTCGATCCGCACGGGCAGGGCTTTGGCGGCCGCCTCCGTGGACAGGCTGTGGACCGCCCGAGCCGAGTGCAGAGGCTCCGGGGCGGGCGCCGCCGCGGCCATGCGGCCGAAGCCGACGAGCAGGGCCAGCAGCCAGCCGGACACGGCCACGCGGGCCTGGCGCCCGGAGAAATGCCCACGGGCAACCCGGTCGCTGACTGGGGCGAAGTTCGGTCGAAACATGGTCGGACCAGGGCCGAAGGTATCCGGAGATTCATCGGCCACGACCGGGCCGACTTGAGCCGCGGGGCCGGTCCTCCGGCGTTTCCTGCCGCTCCGTGCCGGAGCAGTTCCGGAGGCCTCCCCGGAGCCGGTGCGCCGTGGCGAACGGCCCCGGGAAAATCCCTGAAACAATTTGGCGGACGGCGGATCCTTTGGGCGCAGATACCGCCGTCCCGGTGCATCCGGAAAGATTCTGTGAACGGATTGAACCTCGGCGGCGTTGTATGGTCGGAACGGCGGGTCAGGGGTGCTGTGGTGCCATTCGGTGTCGGTCCATTCTGGGAGGAACCGAGGCTGACACCTCAGTGGTTCGTGTGTGGGTTGGCTTCGGATGAAGCCGCCGGCACCACGGTGCCCCTGACCCGCCGGAGCCGGCGGGACGTCCGCCCTGCGGCCCCGTTGCGACCCGTCCATCGGCGCAACCCGTTAACCCCCTCCAACCTGGCTCATCGTCCATAGCATTCCGGTCCGTTTCTGCATGGACTATGAGTCATGCCGAAACGTGACACCGTCCTTGCCGCCCTCGGGCAAAACGTCCGCCGCCGACGCGAAAAACGGGAACTGACCCAGGAAAAGCTGGCCGAGCGCGCCGGCCTCGATCCCATGCCCCTCGCCCAGCGGATGGGAGAGGGTGGCCGGCAGGCCGGGTGAGGGTAGTATTGGCGGCATCGAGCGCGGGTTGCGCAACCCCGGCATCCTGAACGTCGCCCGGCTCGCGCAAGCCCTCGGCCTCACCACCGCCCAACTCTGCGAAGGGGTGGACGCATGAGCGGACGTGCCCAAACCAAGGCGGTGCGAGACTCCGTCGAGCCGACCCAGGAGCGAAGCGAGGCAAGCCCCGCGAGCATCCCCGCACCGGGCGGCGGTCCAACCAAATCCGGTGGGGCCGCGGTGCCCCGCGGCCGTCGAATCCCGTCGGGCACCGCAGGTGCCGGACGAAAAGATAGGGCGGCGCAGCAGCACCGCCCCACCTGGGTGGCCCAGGAATCCGCCCCGCCCTACCGCGCCGACGCTTCGCCCTCGCCGCTCCGGGGAGAGGGGCGGGACGCGGTGGCCCCGCTGCGGTTCATTGACCTCTTCTGCGGCATCGGCGGGTTCCGCCTGGCCTTCGAGCGGGCGGGGGCAAAGTGCGTGTTTTCCAGCGACTGGGACCGGTTCAGCCAGCAGACCTATGCGGCCAACTTCGGCGAGAAACCCCAAGCGCTGCGGTGATTGGAAAGAAACGCCATTTCCGGCAGCGCGGCATCTTCCGGCAGTTGGAGGATTTCACCTTCGTAGGCGGCGAAGTTGTCTGCCAATGCTCGCTGTTTCACCTCGGCTTTGAGCCGTGGTGACAACAGCAGCCTGAAACTGTCATCGAAGGCGATCAGCCCACGGTCAAACGCAGCATCGTGCAGTCGGGACAGGCTCAGACCATTGCGAACATTGAGGCGCTGGTCCGGATGGCTTCCCCAAGGCAAGATGTGAGATGCGATCAACAGCTCCCGGATGGCGAGACCAGTCACGCCACATCGCCCGCCGAAGTTGTTGAGGACTGCGTCCCGGAAAAACTCTTGTCCGCGCCGCTGCTTCACTTGGGCGACGGTTTCTGTCGGCCCGCCCGGTGGACGCTTGCGAAGCCGGATTCCTTCTTTGGGCAAAACCTCCAACTCGAATTGGTCGTCGGTGTTGAACAGCACCCGGAGCGCTTCCTCGCTCGCCGGAACCGTCTCGTTGAGGTTTTCGTGAAACTCGTTCCACACCGTCCGATCCAAGGCGCTGGCGCCTTCCAGACCCCGGATGCCGCGAAGCTTCAAGGCCGGGTCCAGCGACGCGAAATTGCAGAGCTTCATGGCGACGCTGTTGGCCCCGCGCTCCATTTTGGTCGCCAGCGCAACGATGGCCGGATGCCGGGCATGGAACTGACCGAAGTTGAGCTTGTGGTAGAGATTTAGCGCGACGAACAACTCGTCGCGGGTCCAGCGGCGTCCGGCAGCCATGTGCTTATGATGCAAGCGACGAGGCTGTGACGCGAGCTTGCTGGAGCGTTTGCTCAAGCAGCCCGGAGGGCTGACAGCTATTAGCCGTGGGTTGAGGAGCGCCGCGACAATACCCCCGGTTAGCGTCCGGCCAACGCCCGACCCTGGAGGGGGCGAAGGTGCATTCGGTGGTATTTCTGGCACCCCTTCAGGGTGCTGACCCGAAATTACTCGGACCGGGGGTATCGCCCCCGAGGGTCGCTCAACCCCCGGCTAATGGCTGGCACGCCTTCAGCGTGCGCACTTCCGCCTTGCCGGCGCAGACAAACCTGGCCAGGTAGTTTCGCCGGAATATGACCAGCGAACCCCTGTCCGGCCATTCCGAGACCGATCCCGCCGCCGTCTTTGCCGCCGCCCTTTCGTTGTGGAAGGCGGTTCACGAGCACAGGGCTCGCAATCCTGACTTCAACCTCAGCGAGACCTACAACGGTGAGGACGAGTTCATGCGGGTTGTGATGCGCGTGGGGCACAAATTCGAGGAGTGGGCCTGCGTCCACGTCGTCTTCGAGGAAACCGAAGAAGTCTGGCCCTACGATCTGGAAGACCGTTTTGGCACCGCGTGTCTCGCAACGATGGGAACCGAAGCTTTGGCGAGTTTCGAGGACGCTGATTGCCTGCGCGTGGCGTGGCGGCTGGGTCTTCCGCTGTGGGCGGATGGGAAGCTGCCAGTCCCGGTCTGCGTCAGCGCACGGAACCCGGTGATCGGGGCCGTATTTTGCGCATTTCGCATCCACACCTTCCGCCGTCCGATCGCTGACGACAGCGTGGAAGCGTTCACCGCTTCGGACGAAATCTGCGACGATGAGTTCGGGCCACCGGGGTTTGGACTCTACGGCGTCGATGCGGCGGGTCTGCTGGAACACATCGCCGATCGGCCGACCTACCGTGAAGCGGCGGCATTGGCCCGCAAGCTGGCGCCCGGATTGGAGCTGCCGGATGTCCCGGTCGTGCGGCGGCGTTGATTCAGCTTTAATCCTGGCCCGGTTCGCCGAAAGGGGCGGCAGAGTCGGCGTTCGAGCCGGAGCGAAAGATTGGCCAGCCGTGGCGGGGCCGGGAATCACGCCTTACGTCGTTCGACGTATTTCCGGACCGGGGGCGTTGAAGTAGGAAATGGCGCGACCGTTGTAGCGCCTTTCCCAACCACTGCTCGCATGAACCGCATCCTTCCGCGAATTCCCCTGGGCCTGCCATCCCGATGGCTGGTCCTCGCTTTGACCCTGCTGGGCCTTTTCAGTGCCCGGCTCCTCGCCCAAGTCTATGGCCCGATCGACATCTGGCCGCAGAACAACTCGATCGAGGTCGGCTCCAGCCGTCAGTTCGGCGCCTATGTGCCGATCACGCCCAATACGGTGAACTGGTATGTGAACGATGTTCAGGGCGGGAACGCCACCTTCGGGACCATCAGTTCCGGCGGGCTTTATCAGGCGCCGGCGGTGGCGCCGGCCAACAGCGTGCTCACCATCAAGGCGCAGAGCACTGCGTTTCCGGGTTCGTTCAAGACGACCACGCTCACGGTGACGCGGAAGTATCCGTGGCTCTGGGGCGTGAGTCCCTCGGCGCTGCAGGTCGGCAATTTCCAGGTGAGCCTGAACGGTGCGAACTTCACCCCGGATGCCGTGGTGCGGGCGAACGGCGTGGATCTGCCCACGACCTTCGTCTCGTCCACCCGGCTGACGGCGACCGGCACGGCGGCCGCCACCGGCACCCTCACGTTCGCGGTCCGGCTGCCCGGTCCCGGGGCGGTGACCGGCAATTCGGTGAACGCCACCGTCAGCGCACCCACGATCTCAGTCGCCGTGTCGCCCGGCACGGCTTCGGTGCAGCTGGGCAACTCGCAGACGTTCGGCGCAACCGTTTCCGGCACTGCCAACACGGCGGTGACCTGGTCGGTCCCTGGCGGTGCGGCCAATGGTTCGGTGACTTCCGCCGGAGTGTATGCGGCCCCGGCGGTGATGCCCGCCTCGCCTTCGGTCAAGGTGCGCGCAACTTCGGCGGCGAATTCCTCGGTGTATGCGGAAGCCACGGTCACGCTGACCGCGCCGCCAGCGGTCACGGTCGCGGTGGCGCCCGTCTCGGCGACCGTGGAATTGGGCACCACGAAGAGTTTTGCGGCCACGGTGACGGGCAGCGCCAACACGGCGGTGACGTGGACCGTGGGGGGCGGTTCCGCGAACGGAACCGTGACCGCGGGCGGTGTCTATTCGGCACCGGCCACCATGCCGGCGTCGCCCTCGGTGATCGTCCGGGCGACGTCGCAGGCCAACGTGCTCATTTCGGCCGACGCCGCCGTGACGCTGGTGCCGCCGCCAGTGGTTGTGGCGGTGAGTCCGGCCTCAACGACGGTGCAGATCGGCTTCACCAAGCAGTTCGGCGCTGCGGTCACCGGCACGGCGAACCAAGCCGTGACCTGGACGGTGCTGGGTGGAGCAGGGAACGGAACCGTGACTGCCGCCGGCCTTTACGTGACGCCCGCCACCATGCCGGCGAATGCCGTCGTGACCCTGCGGGCGGTCGCGGTGGCCGATCCGACGTCCTTTGCGGATGCCACGCTCACGCTCTTGGCCGCACCGGACTACGCCGCGCTCCTGTGGGCGGCGCGGATCGCGGAGCAGACCTCGTTCGGGCCCAATGACGCGCTGCTCGCGAGCATCCAGCAGCTTGGCCTCACGGCTTACCTCAATCAGCAGTTCGGCCTGCCGCAGACGCTCATCCCGACCCCGGCGAACAATTCGGTTGGCACGCTCCAGCAGTGGCAGCTTCACACCTTCACGACCGCGCCTGATCAGCTGCGCCAGCGCGTCATCCACGCGCTGAGCCAGATCATCGTGGTGTCGGCCAACAAGAACATCTACGCCGACGCGATGCTGCCGTGGATGCGGGTGCTGAGCCAAAACGCCTTCGGCAGCTACCGCGACCTGCTGCGCGATGTGACGAAGAGCTCCTCGATGGGCAAATTCCTCGATCTCGCCAATTCGGCCAAAGCCTCGCCCGGCAACGCGCCCAACGAGAACTATCCCCGCGAGATCATGCAGCTCTTCACCATCGGGCTGTGGCAGCTGAAGCCGGACGGCACGCTGCTTCCCGGCACCAACGGCCTCGCGCAGGCCACCTACACGCAGGACGATGTCGTGGAGCTCTCCCGCGCGCTCACCGGCTGGGTCTATGCGCAGCCGGCCGGCGGCAATGTCCATGAATGGCATGGTGCGCCGATGGTGCCCGTCCAGAGCCGGCACGACACCGGCGCGAAGACCGTGCTGGGCGTGACGATCCCGGCCGGTCAGACCGTCGAGCAAGATCTCGAAAGTGTCCTGCAAATCCTGATGACGCACCCGAGCACCGCGCCCTTCATCGCGACCCGCCTCATCCGCAGCCTCGTCCTTTCCAATCCCACGCCGGGCTACATCCAGCGGGTGGCGGACGTGTTCGCGGCCACCGACGGCAACCTGCAGGCCACCATCACGGCCATCATCACCGACCCGGAGGCGCGGCAGGACGTTCCGGCCGGTCCCACGGCGGGCCGGCTCAAGGACCCGATCCTGCACACCTGCGGGTTCCTGCGGGCACTGAACGGGCAGTTCAAGGACCCGAACCAGATCGTTTACCTGTTCGCCAACCTGGCGCAGTCGCCGCTGAACGCCCCGTCGGTGTTCAGCTGGTTCTCACCGATGTATCGCGTGCCGCACGACACCATGGTCGGGCCCCGCGGCACCATCTTCGGGCCGGAATTCCAAATCTACACGCCGATGGAGGCCTCGTTGCGGGGGAACTTTTTCCACCACATGCTGGGGAACCCGAACAGCGGCGACTTCAGCCTGGATCTCAGCCCGTTCCAGCCTTTCGGCAACGACATGGCCGGGCTCGTCGAGCTCGTGAACCAGAAACTGCTCTACGGGCGGATGACCGCGGCGATGAAGCAGACCCTGATAAATGCCGCCGCCCCGGGTTACGACGCGGGCACCCGCATCCAGACCGTCCTCTACCTGACCGCGTTGAGCGGCCAATACGCCGTCCAGCACTGAACCCGCCGAACACGAAACCACGAACAAAGACGCAGTCATGAATCAGCATTTCATCTCCCGCCGCAGCCTCCTCAAAAGCCTCGGCGCCACCGCGATGCTCACCCGCTTCGGTTGGATGAACGCGCTCGCCCAGCAGACGCCGCCCGACTACAAGGCGCTCGTCTGCATCTTCCTCGTCGGCGGCAACGACGGTCACAACACGATCGTCCCGCTCACCCAGTCCGAGTTCAACGCCTACCAGTCGGCCCGTGGCACGCTCGCGTTGCCGGACGTCAACGGGCCGATGGTCCAGATCCAGGACCAGGTCACCGGCACGCCGTTCGGCCTGAATCCGGGCCTCACGGCTCTGGCACCCTACTGGTCCAGCGGCCGGCTCGGCGTGCTCGCCAACGTCGGCATGCTGGTCAAGCCGGTCACCCGCGCGCAGTTCCTGGCGAATTCGGTCGCGCTGCCCACGAATCTGTTCTCGCACTCCGACCAGATCCAGCAGATGCAGGCGGCCATTCCGTCGAGCAGCGCTGGGACCGGCTGGGGCGCGCGCGCGGCCGACATGGTCAGCGATCTCAACGGCAGTTCTACCTTCCCGGCCGCGATTTCATGCGCCGGCCCCGCACTGTTCTGCACCGGCAACATCGTCCAGTCCGCCAGCCTGCTGCCGGGCTTCAACCTGACGCCCAGCGGCATGAGCATTTGGCCCGCCTCAGCCGCGGCGGCGCGGCTCAACGGCCTCCAGCAGGTGCTCCAGTTCGACAGCGGTCTGGCGCTCGTGCAGGCCGCCAACAAGGTCCGGAAGGACGCACTGGACCTCAACGCCCTGATGCAGGGCGGCAACGCCGACCTCACGACCGTCTTTCCGGGCGGCCAGCTCGGCGACCAGCTCCGGCAGGTCGCCCAGCTCATCAAGCTGCGTGACACCACCGGCATGAAGCGCCAGGTGTTCTTCTGCATGCTGGGCGGCTTCGACACCCACGGCGCGCAGGCGTGGCAGCACTGGAGCCTGCTCCAGCAGGTCGCCCAGGCGATGGCGGCCTTCCAGACCTGCGTCGAGAACGAGCTCCAGATTCCCAACCAGGTTACCAGCTTCACGCTGTCGGACTTCGGCCGCACGCTCCAGCCGAGCGGTTCCGGCTGCGACCACGGCTGGGGCAACCACCACTTCCTCCTGGGCGGCGCGGTGCAGGGCGGCCGCATTCACGGCACGTTTCCAAGCCTGGCGTTGGGCGGTGACGATGACAGCGGCACCCGCGGCGCGCTCATCCCGACCACCTCGGTCGAACAATACGCCTGCACGCTGGCGAAGTGGTTTGGCGTCGCGGACGGGGATCTGCCGACGGTGTTCGGCAACCTCTACCAGAATCTCAACCTGTTCGGGGCATCCACGCTGAATTTCATGGCGTGACGGTGTGTGTCGCGGGTGCCGGCTCCCCCGGGGTCGGCACCCGCTTTTCCGTGGCCGGAATGGACACGCCGGGCTGGGGAACGCACGGCGCGTCCGCGGTGACTGCCGCCGCTTCGGCGCGGGTTATTCCGCCGCGATGCGGTCGGTGCGCATGTAAGGCCGCAGCGGTTCCGGGACGCTGATGCTGCCGTCGGCCTGCTGGTGGGTTTCCACCAGGGCCACGAAGAGGCGGGCGAGGGCGGTGCCGGAGCCGTTGAGGATGTGCGGGAAGCGGTTCTCGCCGGTCTCGGTCTTGTAACGCAGGTTCATGCGCCGGGCTTGATAATCCTCGCAGTTCGAGCAGCTCGACACCTCGAGGAAGGTCCCCTGGCCGGGCGCCCACACCTCGATGTCGTAGGTCTTCGCGGAGGCGAAGCCCATGTCGCCCGTGCACAGGTTGATGACCCGGTAATGGAGCCCGAGAAGCTGGAGGACCTTCTCGGCATTGCCCACCATCTGCTCCAGCTCGTCGTAGCCGGTCTCGGGCGTGACGATCTTGATGAGCTCCACCTTGTCGAACTGGTGCACGCGGATCATGCCGCGGGTGCCGAGTCCGGCCGCGCCGGCCTCGGCCCGGAAACAGGGCGAATAGGCGCAGTAACGCACCGGCAGTTGGGCGGCACCGAGGAGTTCCTCGCGGTGAATGTTGGCCACCGGCGCCTCGGCGGTGGGCAGCAGGTAAAGTTTCCCCATCGTCGAGCTGTCGAGCCCTTCCTGCACGGCGTAGGCTTGGTCGCGGAACTTCGGGAACTGGCCGACGCCGAACATGCAGTGTTCGCCGATGATGTAGGGCGGGGCGACCTCACGGTAGCCGTGCTCGTGGATGTGCAGGTCGAGCAGGAAGCTGATCAGGGCCCGCTCCAGCCGGGCGCCCCAGCCGGTGTAGAGCAGGAAGCCGGAGCCGCTGAGCTTGGTGCCACGGGCGAAGTCCACCAGCCTGAGCTTTTCGCAGAGCTCGACGTGGTTCAGCGGCTGGAAGGGGAAAGCCGCCTTGGTGCCGTGGACGCGGATCTCCGGATTGTCCGCGGCCTCCCTGCCCAGGGCCACGCTGGCATGGGGGAGGTTCGGAATCGTGGCGAGCACGGCGTCCCGGGCGGCCTCCGCCTCGGCCACGGTGCGGTCGAGTTCGGAGATGCGGTCGCCGATGGTGCGCACCTCGGCCTTTTTGGCCTCGGCCTCGGCGGTCTTCTTCTGGCCCATCAGCGCGCCGATTTCCTTGGAGGCCGCGTTGCGTTTGGCCTTGAGCTGCTCGACCTCGGCCAGCGCTGTGCGGCGGCGTTCGTCGTGGGCTAGGACCTCGGTCACCCTGGCCTCATCCCCGGCGTGACGGGTGGCAAGGCGTTCGCGGACGAAGTCGGGCTTATCCCGGAGCAACTTGATGTCGAGCATGGCGGCGGACACTAGGGAAGGGGGCCAAGCGTCGGCAAGCGGAGGAAAGCGCCGGAAAACAAGCCAGGAAGGTTCCCGGCGCTCTGCCGGTGTTTTCGGGCGAGGCCGGTGGGGAGCCGATGGCTGGGCATTCCAGGAGCGGCCTTACCGCTTTGCACCCGCGGCCGGCCCGCCCATTCGTCAGCCCCGCGCCGTCGTCACCACGGGAGTGCGCGGTGCCGGCGCTGGGGACCGCTCCGGCCCGGCGATTCACAGGATGAAGTCCCCGGGCACAACCGTGGGGCATCGGCGGAACCGGACCCCGGTGACGCTTTCGTTTGGAGAGATGTGTTTTAAACCTAAAACAAAATCTTCCCTCTAATAGACCAGTGGCACACTCTCCCTTCATGCCGTTCATGCGCTTGCCCAGGTCCGTTCTGCCGCTGGTCGTGGTGATGTCCGCCTTGGCCGCCTCGGCCGGGGAACCGGCGAACAGGTCCGCGTATCACCTGTTCAACCCGACGCCGAAGGAGCTGATGCGCGAGCTGAGCACCGACCGTCCCGACCAGACCGAAAGCCCCATCACCGTGGATGCCGGCCGGGTCCAACTCGAATGGGACCTGGCCAACGCGACCTTCGACCGCGACCGCAGCGGTGGCGGCAACGTCTCGACCCGGCAGTTCGGTCTGGGCGGTGTGAACGCCAAGGTCGGACTCCTTCACAATGTGGATCTCCAGCTTGTGCTCGACGGCCATGTGGATTCCCGCGTGACCGACCATGTGGCGGGCACCGTGGTGAAGGGCTCCGGTTTCGGCGAGATGCAGACCCGCCTGAAGGTCAATCTCTGGGGCAACGACGGCGGGCGCACCGCGCTGGGCATCATGCCGTTCGTGAAATGGCCGCTGCCCCGCTCCGGCGTGCGGAACGGCGAGGTGGAGGGGGGCGTGATCCTGCCGTTCGGCATGGACCTGGGAGGCGGCTGGGGCCTCGGCGCCCAGACCCAAGTGGACCTCGTCAGTGACGGTGCCAACGGCCATGACTTCGAGTATTTCAACACCCTCACCGTGGGGCGCGATCTCATCGGCAGCCTGTCCTTTTACCTCGAATTTGCCGCCTTGGTCACCCCTGAGAGCGGCGGCCCGTGGCAGGGGCAGGTGGATTTGGGTTTCACCTACGGCATCGGCGACAACATGCAGTTGGACTTCGGCTGCAACTTCGGCGTCACCCGGTCCGCCCCGGACTACAATCCGTTCCTCGGGTTGACCGTCCGGTTCTGAACCGGTGCGGTGAAGTCTGGAGTCTTCCGGCCGCCTGCCGTTCAATGCCCCGGTGTTCACCGGGGCATTTCCGTTCCGCCAGGGCAGCCGCGTCGGCCGTTGGGCCGGAGCATTGGCCATCGCGCTCTGGACGGGCTGTGTTTCGGGACCCCACACCGCGATGAACGCGACCGAAACGCAGCTTACCACTTCCCCCACCGGCCATATCCTCACCAACATGGGCGCTTGGTCACCCGACGGCGAATGGCTGGCCTATGATGTGCGCTCCGACGCTGCCGGTGAGAAGTTCGATGGCCAGCGCATCGAGGCGGTGAATGTCCGCACGCAGGAAACGAGACTCCTCTACCGGACGACCCGTGGTGCCCACTGCGGCGTCGTGACATGGAATCCGGTGCGCCCACAGGTGGTGTTCATTCACGGGCCCGAGGACCCCACGCCGGACTGGCAATACGGTCCCTTTCACCGCGAGGGCGCCCTGGTGGACTTTGCGGAGCCGGGCCGGATGCGCCGGCTGGATGCGCGTGACCTGACGCCACCGTTCACTGCGGGGGCGCTTCGCGGCGGTTCGCATGTCCATGTCTTCAGCGCCGATGGCGCCCTGGTCAGCTTCACCTACGAGGACCATGTGCTCGCGGAATTGGGCGAGGGTCCGGGTCACCACCGGAACCAGCGGAACCTCGGCGTCACCGTGATCGGCAAACCCGTCACCGTTTCCCGGAGCCATGGTCGCAACCATGACGGCGACTTCACGGTGCTGGTCACCCGCACTGTCAATGAACCGCGGCCGGGCTCGAATGAAATCCGGAAAGCTTTCGAGGAGGGCTGGGTGGGCACCAACGGCTACGTGCGGACGGACGGGACGCGGCAGCAACGCGCGCTGGCGTTCCAGGGCCACGTCGTCACGCCGGCCGGCGAGACCATTGCCGAGGTGTTCCTGGCCGATCTGCCGGACGACCTCACCCGGTCGGGCAATGGGCCGCTGGCCGGCACCGCTACGCTCCGGCCGGAACCGCCGGCGGGAGTGGCGCAGCGTCGCCTGACGTTCACGGCCGGCCGGAAATATCCCGGGATCCAGGGGCCGCGCCACTGGCTGCGGACCGCCCCGGACGGCAGCCGGATCGCGTTCCTGATGCGCGACGACGCGGGGATCGTGCAGCTGTGGACGGTCTCGCCGAACGGCGGTCCGGCGGCTCAGCTCACCCGCAATGAATGGAGCGTGGCCTCCACCTTCACTTGGAGCCCCGACGGCCGCTGGCTCGCGCATGTCATGGACAGCTCCGTGTGCGTGACCGACACAGCGAACGGTCGCACCCATCGTCTGACTGAGCGGACTCCGGATGCCCGCGCGCCCCGGCCGGAGGCCTGCGTGATCTCGCCGGACAGCCGGCGGATCGCGTATGTCCGGCGGGTGTTGCAGGCCGAAGGCGAGTTCAACCAGCTCTTCGTGGCCGAATTGCCGCCCGGCCTGCGCTGAAGCGGAGCGCCTGCTTCCTTACCAAGCTGTAATGGTCCGGAAAGCTTCCGGTCATCCGGCAGCTGTCTTTTGTTCTAAGATGAAAGACATGACACTGCCTATGAACAGCTCCCCGAAATCGCTTCGCAAATACATCCCCCTGATCCTGCTCGGCGGCCTGCTCGGGGCCACGACCGCGGTGATCGCGAGTGGCAAGTCCGAGAAAACCCGGAACGCCCCGGAAGTGAAGCTCAGCATGGATGACACGCCGGTGGCCCGCGACGGCCGGATCGCAGCGAGCTTCTCGCCGGTGGTCAAGAAGGTCTCCCCGAGCGTCGTCCAGGTGGACAGCGTGCAGAAGGGCAAGGTGATCAATTCCGGGATGGTGCCCGGATTTCCCATTCCCGGTCTGCCGCAGTTCTTTGGCGAAGAGAGTCCGTTTGGCCAGACGCCCGGCCGGCAGTTCCGGACTCCCGCCCAGCGCGGTGCCGGCTCCGGTGTCATCGTGACCAAGGACGGTTATATCCTCACCAACAACCACGTGGTGGACGGGGCCGACGAACTCAACGTCAGGACGGCCGACGGGCGTGAGTTCAAGGCCAAGGTTGTGGGCAAGGATCCGAAGACCGACATTGCCGTCATCAAGGTCGAGGCTACGGACCTTCCGGCCATCGCCATCGCTGACAGCGAAAAGATCGAGGTGGGCGACCTCGTGCTGGCGGTGGGCAATCCCTTCGGCCTCGGCCAGACGGTGACGATGGGCATGGTCAGCGCCACCGGCCGGGCCACCCGCGAGCTCTCTGACCTCCCGTATCAGGACTTCATCCAGACGGACGCGGCGATCAATCCGGGGAACTCCGGCGGCGCCTTGGTGGACGTGCAGGGCCGCCTGGTGGGCATCAACACCGCGATCTTCACCCGCAATGGCGGCAACATGGGCATCGGCTTCGCCATTCCGACCAAGCTGGCCCGCGAGGTGATGTCGGACCTGATCAGCGACGGCAAGGTGATCCGGGGTTATCTCGGGGTCTTTCTCCAGGAGGTCACCCCGCAGCTCGCGAAGAAGTTCAAGCTCGATGATCGCAAGGGCGCGTTGGTGGCGGAAGTGGCGCCCAAGAGCCCGGCGGACAAGGCGGGCCTTGAAAGCGGCGACATCGTCACGCAGCTCAATGGCAAGGATGTCGCCGACAGCCGGCAGCTGCGCCTCGAGGTCGCCCGCATCCGTCCGGGCGAGACCGCGACGGTCAAAGTGCTGCGCGAGGGCGACGCCAAGACCCTCAAGGTGAAGGTCGGCGAACTCGATGACGACAAGGTCGTCGCCCAGAAGCAGCCGGGGCGGAGTGACGAGGGCACGCTCAACGGCGTGACGGTGGCGGACCTCGATGCCCGCATGCGGCGGCAGTTCAATGTCCCCGCCAAGGTGGAGGGCGCGCTGGTCACCGAGGTCGAGGCCGGTTCGGCGGCGGCCGAGGCGGGATTGCAGCCGGGGGACGTTGTCCTGGAGATCAACCACGAGAAGGTGTCCTCCGCGGACGAGGCGGTGAAGCTCACCGAAGATCCGAAGGAGAAGACCACGCTGCTCAAGCTGTGGAGCCGGAACTCTACCCGGTTCCTCGTGGTGGACGAATCGGACGGCCAATGAAGGCTGATCATTGAAGTGTGGATGTGTGGGCGCCGTCGGCGGGCAACTGCCGGCGGCGTTTGGCGTTTCAAGAGGGCGGTGCTAGGCTCGCGGGCATTCGTTTCATCCGCTGTGAACACCGCCACCGTGAACTTCCCGGCCGAGACCGCTTCAGCCAATCTCCCGCGTCAAATGGCCAAACCACTCTCCGACAAGCAGAGCGAACCGGACCACCGGCAGTTGCGCATCGACAAGGTCGGCGTGCGCGGACTGCGCTTCCCCGTGCAGGTCCGCGACAAGACCACCCACGCCCTGCAGAACACTGTGGCCACGGTCGGGCTGTTCGTGGACCTGCCGCAGGAGTTCAAGGGCACGCACATGAGCCGCTTCGTCGAGGTGCTCAACGCGCATGGCGGCGTGATCCATGTCGCGAACATCCCGGAGATGCTGGGCGCGCTGCAGAAAAAGCTGCACGCCCAGAACGCCCATTTGGAGATGGAGTTCCCGTATTTCATGGTCAAGAAGGCCCCTGTGTCCGGGAAGGAGGGCGTGGTGGATTACACCGTGCGCTTCGACGCCGAGATGAGGGGCCGGGAATTCGACTTCCTGCTGACGGTGAAGTGCAACGTCACCACGCTGTGTCCCTGCTCCAAGGCGATTTCCAAATACGGCGCGCATAACCAGCGGGGCGAGGTCACGGTGCAGGTCCGTTCCGGAAAGATCATCTGGATCGAGGACCTCATCGCGCAGATCGAGTCGAGCGGCAGCAGCGAGATGTATTCGCTGCTCAAACGGGAAGATGAAAAGGCCGTGACCGAGCGCGCTTACGAGAATCCGGTGTTCGTCGAGGACCTCGTCCGCAATGTCGCCCTTCGGCTCAACGCGCAGCCCGAAATCAGCTGGTATCGAGTGGAGGCCGAGAATTACGAGAGCATCCACAATCACAACGCCTACGCCTGCATCGAAAAGGGCTGACCGCTGCCGGGTCCGGCGTGGGTAAACGCTTCCCAGGCGGAGTTTCCCGGGAAATCATCGCCGCCAGATGGATCCCTTTGCACGCGCGCCCGTTTTCCGAAAGGCGACCGACTGCCGTGTCACCGGTGCGACGCTGTGGTTCCTGCCGGTCGGGACACGCGTGCCGCTCAAGTTCGGGACCGAAGCGCTGACGTCCGTGACCTGTGCCCGGGTGCGCGTGCGGATCGTGGGACGCGACGGTCGGTGTGCGGAAGGCTGGGGCGAAACCCCGCTCAGCGTGCAATGGGTCTGGCCCAGCCAGTCGCCCTACGGCCCGCGCCACGAGGCGTTGAAGCTCTTTTGCGAACTGCTGACCAAGGCATGGGCCAACTTTGCCGACTGGGGCCATCCGCTCGAACTTGGCCACGATTTCACCGAACTGCTGCTTCCGCGCCTGCTGGAGGATTTCGTTGCGAGTCTGCTCGATTCCGGTAGCAGCCGACCTAAGGAGGCTCATGCTGAAATGGGGAATGCGGAATGCGGAATGCGGAATTCAGATCAGAGCCTCCTCACGTCGGCTGCTACGGGATCAATGCCATGGCTCGCCGCGCTCGTCTGCTGCTCCGCCTTCGACCTCGCGCTGCACGACGCCTTCGGCAACCTCCATGGTCGGCCCACTTACACCACCTACGGATCCGATTTCCTCAACCGCGACCTTGCCGCCTTTCTCCAGCCCGCGGCCGATGCCGCCGTGTCTTTCGCCGGCAAGTTCCCGGCCGACTTCCTCCGCCCGCAGCGCCTCGACCGGCTGCGCGCCTGGCATCTCGTCGGCGGACTCGACCCGCTTGATGACTCGGAATTGCGCGGTGACGAACCCACGGACGGTTATCCCGTGCTGCTGGCCGACTGGATTCGCCGCGACGGCCTGAAATGCCTGAAGATCAAACTGCGCGGTAATGACGCCGGCTGGGACTACGCCCGCCTCGTCAAGGTCGGCCAGATCGCCGTCGCGCACGACGTGGAATGGCTTACCGCCGACTTCAACTGCACAGTCCACGAGCCCGCCTACGTCTGCAAAATCCTCGACCGTCTGCACGCCGAGCATCCGCGCCTCCATGGCATGCTCCTCTACGTCGAGCAACCGTTCCCCTACGAACTCACCGAGCATCCCATCGCCGTCCACAGCGTCAGCGCCCGCAAGCCGCTGTTCCTCGATGAGAGCGCACACGACTGGAAACTCGTCCGCCGTGGACGTGAACTCGGCTGGACCGGCGTCGCGCTCAAAACGTGCAAGACGCAGTCCGGCGCGCTGCTGTCCGCGTGCTGGGCACAGGCGCACGGCCTGACGCTGATGGTTCAGGACCTCACCAACCCGATGCTCGCGCAGATTCCCCACTGCCTCCTTGCCGCGCACGTGCCGACGATCATGGGTGTGGAGACCAACTCGATGCAGTTCTACCCCGCCGCCAGCGCGCCTGAAGCGAAGGTGCATCCGGGCCTCTACCAACGGCGCGATGGGTGCGTGGAACTGGGTTCCATCCAAGGCACCGGCTTCGGCTATCGGTTGGGAGAGATTGACCGTGTGCACCCGGAGCCTGCGGTTGGATTTGGGAAGTGAAACTGTCCCGGCGACACATCAACTCGGCGTCGCCTGCACCGCACGTTTCTCAGCCAGCAGTCTCCCAATGAACTCGCCGAGCGTGGTGAGCACTCGTCCAGCCCGACCCGGCGCGGTGGGAACTCCGTCGGCCGTTCCGCCGATGGCCCGCACGGCATCTTCCACCGCTCCCGGACGGCGTTTCAGGCGATGGGCGGCGACCAGACGGAGGTCGATGGGCGCCTGTTCCGGCTGCCATCCCTCCCGGGCCAGAAGGGTCCAACTGAAGTTTCCCCAACCCACCAGGCGCCCCTGCGGACCGACGAACCGGCTCCATTCCGCGAGCACGTCTTCCACGGAACGACCATCCAGCAACGAATCCACCGGCACCTCCAGATGGCGGGCCGCGTTGACTGCCAGCGGCCGACGAGGGGCGAGAAACGCGTTAAAGGATTCGCCCGTCGCCAACCGGGTGGCGGCCAGCTGGATGATTTCCGGCAGGCCGGGCACATCGCTGCCGCGCCGGTGAGTGTTAGCCTCGGCGGCAATGACCACAAGGTGCGGCCAGAGCGCCTCGAAGTCCGGCATCGCGGCCGATGTCCACCAGGGATCACGGGGCCGGAGACACTGGCGGCGGGGTGTGACGCGCGCGGCGGACGCGGCAATCTGCCGTTCCACCATGGAGTCGAAGGCGCCGAGGAGCGGTGCCAGTTGCGTCTCATCGAGCCCGAAGGCTGCCAGCACCTCCACCACGGCTTCCACGGTGGCGACGCAATGGGCGGCGGGTTCGCGGCGGATGCGGTAGTTGCCGGGCTTTCGGGGCATGAAGCCGATCCGGGGCAGTGCGCGCATGGCGGGGTTAAGCGCCATCATCTTTCTCGCCTGCGGCCAGGTGCCGTCGATGACCAGCAGCGTTTCGGGCGGACGCTCCAACGCGTCGGGGGCGATGGCGCCTTCACCGGGGAAGAGCAGGGCGGTGCCCGGGCGGGCTACGAGTTCCGCGACGCGCGGATGGTCCGCGAACTCGACTCCTTCGTGCAGTTCGCTCCCGGCCAGGCCGAGGTGGGCAATGCGCGCCGTGCCGATGGCGACCTTGGCCTCGCGCGGATGCTGCAGGAAGACGACGCGGGTAGGGGGCTCGATCGGCGTCAGGCCGGCGCACCAGCACGCCGTCGCGGGCCGATGGCAGCGAGGGCAGAGGGGGCGTGAGATTGGAACACCCATGAAATCAGGCTTCGGTTGTCGCGTGGGTGAAATCGGTCGGGAACTGCTGACTCCAGTAGTAGCGCTTGGGGTGATCTGATGTCCGACCGGTCAGTCTTCCGGAAGGGGAATCACTGCGAAATCGGTGACGACTGCGGCGACGCTTCCATTGTCATCTAATCCGGCATACGTGGCGTAGATCCCGTCGCCAAAGCCCGATGTAAAGGAGATCAAGGTGCCAGTGGAAACCGGGAGGTTCGCCCATTTCCATGACTGATGGCTGTTGTGCTCAAATTCCGCGAGAATGGTTCGATACCATTCGTGGTTGGCGTCCACCAGCGAGTTCACGGCCGTTGCGGTATCCGCGTCCGTGAAGCACCCGAGGCCAGAGTCCACGCTATAGCTCGGAAACTGTCCTCCCCAACGCGATTCGCGCGAGTAACCAAGAGGCTCCAGCAGACTCCAAGTCCTTGGAGTCGCTGTGCTGATTCGAATCACAGCAAAGGCAATCACCTCTTCGCCGTCATCGAATCGCGCCACCACGCAACTGGCAGGGAAATCACCGACAGGAAGTTTGAGATCAAACGGCTTTGGCTCAAAAAACACGATGGCATCACACGCAACCAATGAACCGCTGGGAAGCTTAAGATCGCCCATGCTGACCTCACGAAGGCTTACCCCAAAGACGTCAGCCGTGGGCTGGAGCGCCGCATTTAAGAGGTTTGTCGGCGGTTCGGGATACATGGGTCTCAGCGTTTCAGAATCGTTGCCTCACCGGGCCGCCTCTTCCCGCGCCCAACGATCCGCGGCCAGGATCTGCTCCAGCGTCGGATGCTCGACCGCCCGGTGGGCGTCCATCACGCGGCGGACCTTCTCGGTGATGCCGGTGAAGCTGAGCTGGCGCTGGCAGAACTGCTCCACGGCAACCTCGTTGGCGGCGTTGAACACCGCGGGCAGCGTGCCGCCGACTTCGCCGGCCCGGCGGGCGAGGAGCAGGGCGGGGAAGCGGTCCGTGTCGGGTTCCTCGAAGGTCAGCGCGCCGATCTTCGCGAAGTTCGTCTGCACGCGGTCGCTGCGCTGGCGGTCCGGATAGCAGAGGGCGTATTGGATCGGCAGGCACATGTCGGGCGTGGAGAGCTGGGCGATGAGCGAGCCGTCCACGAACTCGACCATCGAGTGCACGATGCTCTGCGGATGCACCACCACCTGCACGCGCGCCATCTCGATGTCGAACAGCCAGCGCGCCTCGATCATCTCCAGCCCCTTGTTGAACAGCGTGGCTGAGTCGATCGTGATCTTCCGTCCCATGACCCACGAGGGATGCTTGAGCGCTTGCTCCAGCGTGATGCCGCCGAGCGATTCCTTCGGCCACTTCGTCGCGTCGCGGAACGGTCCGCCGGAAGCGGTGAGCCATAGGTTGCGGACGGACGCGGGCGGTTTGCCGTCGAGGCACTGGAAGATGGCTGAGTGCTCGGAATCCACCGCGAGCACCTTCACGCCGTGCTTGCGGGCCTCGCCCATCACGGTTTCGCCGGCCATGACCAGGATTTCCTTGGAGGCGACCGCGATGTCCTTGCCAGCCCGGATGGCGGCGAGCGCCGGGGCCAAACCCGCCGTGCCGACTATGGCGATGAGCACGATGTCCGCTTCCGGCAGTTTCGCCAGCTCGATGAGACCTTCGGCGCCGCAGCGGACCTTCACGGCGTCACCGAGCTTTGCCTGCAGGGCGGCCGCCCTCGCGGGGTCGTGGATTGAGACGATGCCGGGGCGGTGTTTCCGGGCCTGTTCCGCGAGCAGGTCGGAGTTGCCGCCCGCCGCAAGGCCGACGAGCCGGAGCTGGTCGGGCAAATCCTCGACCACCTTCAAAGTGCTGGTGCCAATCGAACCGGTGCTGCCTAGCAGGACGACGCGCTTCATGCAGAAGGCGCGACCATGCCCGCGGAACGCTTCCCGTGGCAAGGTGGGGAGCGGCCGGGCCGCTACCGCGATCTGCGCCAAAAGAATTGTTACCCGGAGCGGGAAGACCGGTTCGTGGGAACGGGTCGTTGCGCCAAAAGTCGGTGTTACCCGACATGCACAACGACATGAGTCAGCAAACCAAGCGTGAA